>Ga0310696_10001923_pt1 | contig 28643 bp, 19 predicted proteins | sample AusTroGonzalo_MG_4_FD_203885 | JGI IMG/M metagenome (GOLD analysis project Ga0310696, IMG submission 203885) | Bovine rumen microbial communities from tropical cattle in Woodstock, Queensland, Australia - Gonzalo_02 (v2) (version 2) | ecosystem: Host-associated > Mammals > Digestive system >... | reverse complement strand
TGACCCCAAGGGCTTCAAGAACGACCTGACACAGATAAACACACGCGACGACGTGCTGACGGTGCTCATACACTTGGGCTATCTGAGTTACGACCGCCGCACGAAGGAGTGCTACATTCCCAACATGGAGGTGCTGGGAGAGATGGAGAACGCCGTCCGCGGCAGCAAGTGGAAAGAGGTGGCCCGTGCCCTCGAGAACTCGAAGCGGCTGGTGGATGCCACCCTGCGCGGCGACCAGCAGACCGTGGCACGCATGGTGGGTGAGGCACACACAGCAAACACCAGCCTGATAACATACAGCAACGAGAACAGCATGGCCTGCGTGCTCGCTATTGCCTACTACTACGCCCATGCCGACTACATCTTCCACCGCGAATATCAGTCTGGGCTGGGTTTCGCCGACCTCGTGCTCATGCCGCGAAAGAATGTCAGCAAGCCCGCCATCATCGTAGAACTGAAATACGGACACTCCACTGAAGAAGCTATAAACCAGATAAAAGGCCGCCATTACACCGACAAGGTGGCCGAGTACACGGGCGACATACTTCTCGTGGGCATCAACTACGACCGTGACACAAAGGAGCACGCTTGCCAAATAGAGTGGTGGCAAAAGGAGTGAGTTACTGCAACAGGTGGTGGAAGAGCAAGACTGACGACTAACTGTTGGCCTTCACGGATGAGGCCGTCAGAATCTCAAGAACAAAGTGGGATTCCGACGGTCGTTGATTGTTAGTAGAGGAAGCCGAAAGCCCAGTTCTTCTTGTTTGTGTTAATCACGGTAAACAATTTTTACAGCCTTTGCCCAAGGTCGTCGATAACCGAACGTTTCCATCGTGTGAAAGATGAGACAGAGTCGGGCAAACGGTGAGTCACGGCCGTGGGAACTCGGAGCCATTATTTGGTTAAAAACTCTTTAATTCTTTTGCGGTATAACTTTTTTTCCTAACTTTGTGCCATTCTAACAACTATATATTAATATAACCATATATAAATATGAAAAAGTTATTCTCCCTTCTCGCCCTTCTCTTCGTGGGAGGACTGACTGCCAATGAGGCGTGGGCCGAGGACTATAGCCTGAGAGTTGCCGGTGTGAAAGTGACATCAAGCAACGCCTCGAAAATTACCGGCACGGGCATTTCAGGCACTGTGAGCTACGACAACGACACGAAGACGCTCACGCTGAAAAGTGCGACCATCACATGCGAAACCAGCGGCGGTATCGTGAACACGGGCATCGACGGGCTGACCATCCTCGTTAATGGTAACAGCGAAGTCAGCTCAGACTATAACGCCGTTTACAGCACCAAAAGTACCACTATCAGGAGCGACAATTTCTCCTCCCTGACCATCACAGCCAATAACCCGGAATTTTGCGGCATTTGGATGAAAGACGACAGCGCCCTGACTATAGAGGATATATGGATGAGAGTCACCGCCGCATTTCCCTTGCTTGGCGACGGAAAGGGATCTCTGCAGCTCAACAGGTGTAATGTCGTGGCAAACGGCACCACCGACGGTTTTCCCTGTGTCAAGGGCTTCACAACAATCGGCACCCAGGGCGTGATCTACAGCTACAACGGCTACACCTACGACGAAACCGACATGCGCATGGAGGACAGCTCCGGCAAGATAGCGAAGTCTCACACCTTCAGGCCGCGCATCGCCGTGGCACAGTACATCTGGAACGTGCGCGACGATCAAGTGATTAGCAGCACCAGCCCCCGCGCCGGTGTCTCCTCAGGCACCATCACCTACAAGAGCAGCACCCATACGCTGACCTTGGACAACGTCACCATGTCCTCGGGCAGCTACGCCGGCATCAGGTACTACGGCCCATTCTACGCCGACGACCTTAACATCGAAGTCAAGGGCACCAACACCATCAACGTCGCCAACGGCAGCGGCTCGCCGGGAATTTTCGCCAACGGCAACGGTGTACACATCTACGGCAGCGGGACGCAAGACGCGGTGCTCACCATCAACAACACGCGAGGGGATGGAATCGGTCTGGAAGAAGCCAATGGAAAGCCCCTGGCGATAAACAACATGACCCTCAACGTCACATCGAAAGAGCACCGTAGCATCAACGGCGGTGGAACGGCAAAGCTCAGTATCTACAACAGCACGGTCAGTGCCGCCTTAGGCATAACAGGCTTCACCGACTGCACCCTGAATGCCAGTTACGTCAGAACGGGCGGAGAGTTCTCACCGTCGCTGAAGGGCTTCACCGACGACGGCAAAAACATATACGACGGAGAGGTGCAGATCTATCCGGGCTACGACCTGGTCGTCTGTGGCGAAAGAGTAACACTCTCCAACAAAGGCAACATCCTCGGCGACGGACAGTTCAGCTACGACTCGGGAAGCAATACGCTCACACTGAAGAACGCCGTCGCCAGCACCAACGGCAACTGTATCTCCAACAGAATCAAGGGGCTGGCCATAAAGGTGGAGGGCTCTGCAAGCCTCACCAGCACGGGGTCGCATGCCATTTATTCCACAAAGAGCTGCTCCCTCACGAGCGACACATTTGCCGACGTGACCATCAAGTCAACCTCTTCCGATTCATTCGCCGCACTTTGGATGGACGGCGAAGCCCAAATGACCATCAAGAAAGTATGGCTCGAAGCCACTGGCACATACCCCATCTACGGCAGCAGCAACTCCAAGCTCGCCCTCGTGTCCTGCAACGTCTATGCGAAGTCAACAGGAAACAGACCCTGCGTCTCGGGATTCAGCGAGCTTGTCACCTCGGGCGTCATCTACGACTACGATGGTGTCAGTTATGAAACCAACAACAAACGCATGGTCAACAGCGACGGTCAGCAGCTGACAGAACACACCATGAAGCCCCGCCTGGCCGTGAGAAAGTACATCTGGGACCCCCGCAACGATGCTGCCATCGACAACAGCACACCAGGCGCAGGACTCGACTACGGCACTATCTCCTACAGCAAGGACGGCACCCTCACCCTCAACAACGTCAGTATCGATGCCGGCAAATACAACGGCATCTCCTACTACGGCCCTGTTGACGGAAAAGACCTCATCATCAAGCTCAAGGGCGATAACGTCATCAGCAACAGCGCCACCGGAAAACCCATCTTCTGCTACGGCAACAACCTCACCATCTGCCCCGTCTCGCAAAGTCCCAACTCGCCGACTCCGGAACTCACCCTCAACCCTCGCAACGCAACGGGCATCGCAATCAAAGGCGAAAACACCCTTGCTATAAGAGACATCGCGCTCAACGTTACAGCGACAGCAAACTATTACAGTCTCTATGGCAACGGCAACGCTAACCTTGAAATCCATAATAGCGAGGTCGTTCTCGACAAGAGCCTAAGCAACTTCACCTCGCTCTACATGGCAGGATGCGACATCGCAGAACCCGAAGGTGCCTGGTTCTTAAACACACTGAAGGCCATCACACTCAACGGTTCAGACATCTACAGTGACAAGGTCGTCATAAACGATGTGGACTACGGCATGTACATCGGCGAGACAAGAGTCATGGCCTCCAACGCCTACGACATCCTCGGCGACGGGCACTTCAGATACATCCCCGGTGCCAGGTTGCTCAATGTCACCGACGCCGACCTGGAGAACTTGGACGGCCCCCAGGGCGGAGGCATCGACAACCGTAACATCAATGGACTCGTCATCAACCTCGAAGGCGACAACCATATCACAGCCCGCAACAGCGCCATCTATTCCGCAAAGCCCTTCTCCATAACTGGATCGGGAACACTCACTGCCAGCGCAAACGACTTTGCCCTCTTCTTCGGAGGCCAGTGTACCGAGTGTACCATCTACGGTCCCACCCTGCTGCTCAACAGCAGAACGCCCATCTGTGACTATCACTCACAGACCACCCTCGAACTCCTTGACAAGAAAACCTACGTCGAACTACAGCCCGAAGAGGGCTACCCCGCCATCAGCAAACTGAAAGACCTCCAGATGAACGGATCCGTGAAAATCGTCAAGCCCAAAGGCGCCTGGTTCGATCCGTCGCTCCACGGCATCACAGTCGACGGTAACATTCTCTATGCCGGCAATGTCGTCTTCTACGGCGGTAACATCGCCGACGTCAACCGCGACGGCAGCGTAGACGTGGCCGACATCGGATGCATCATCGACGCCATGACCGGGAGCGCAAGCGGCTCGCTTGCAGACAATGCTGACGTGAACAATGACGGCACGGTCGACGTGGCCGACATCGGAGCTGTCATCGATGCCATGGCTGCCAGTGCCAGACTACAATCTTCGTCCCAAGTCGTCGATGACTGAACGCTTCCATTGTGTGAAGTCACCCTCGATGATGTGCTGGCGGGCATCGGTGACGAGGCGAAGATAGAAGGCGAGGTTGTGGATGCTGGCTATCTGCAGGGCGAGCAGCTCCTGAGCTTTGAAGAGGTGGTGCAGGTAGGCCTTGGTGTGCAGACGGTCGATGTAGCAGCCGTCGGGGTCGATAGGAGTAAAATCGTACTCCCATTTCTTGTTGCGCAGGTTCATCGTGCCGTTATAGGTGAAGAGCATGGCATTGCGCCCGTTGCGCGTTGGCATGACACAGTCGAACATGTCCACGCCGCGCTCGATGGCCTCCAGGATGTTCTGCGGCGTGCCAACACCCATGAGGTAGCGGGGGCGGTCCTTGGGCAGGATGCTGTTCACCACTTCAATCATCTCGTACATCACCTCCGTAGGTTCGCCCACGGCTAGGCCGCCGATACTGGCGCCGCCGCCGTCGTTCAGCTTCGTCAGCTGTTCGCAAACGTGGAGGGCGGCCTCGCGGCGCAAGTCAGCATACTTACAGCCCTGCACGATGGGGAAGAGTGTCTGACGATGACCATAGAGCGGCTCCGTCTCGTTGAAGCGCTTGATGCAACGCTCTAACCAGCGTTGCGTCAAGCCAAGGCTCTTCTTGGCATAGCTGTATTCGCTCTCGCCTGGCGGGCACTCGTCAAGAGCCATCATAATGTCGGCACCAATGATGCGCTGGGTGTCCATCACGTTCTCAGGAGTAAAAATATGCTTCGAGCCGTCAATGTGGCTACGGAACTCGCAGCCTTCCTCCTTCAGTTTGCGGATGCTAGTGAGGGAAAAGACCTGGAAACCACCTGAGTCGGTGAGTATCGGCCTGTCCCAGGTATTGAACTTATGCAACCCGCCAGCCTTTCTAAGAATCTCCAGCCCTGGTCGCAAGTATAGATGATAAGTGTTACCCAGGATTATCTGCGCCTTCACCTCGTCGCGCAGTTCCTGGAAATGAACGCCCTTCACCGTGCCGCAAGTGCCTACGGGCATGAAAATAGGTGTCTGTATCTCTCCGTGGTCGGTGATGATAAGGCCGGCACGTGCGTCACTCGATGGGTCTGTATGCTGTAATTGGAAAGTCATCTCTTTTTTGATAATCGGGTGCAAAGGTACGAATTATTCTTGAAACAACAAAAACGACGTAGAAAATAATCTACGTCGTTGATTTAACTTTTTTTTGATTCACTGATGCTCTATCCGATTTCAATCTGACGGCTCACCTTCACTTTCTGCTCCTCGTGCTTGGGAAGTTCGACGGTAAGCACACCGTGCTCCACACGAGCCTTAATCTGGTCTTTCTCAACATCGTCGGGCAGGATGAGCGTCTGCTCGAACTTCGAGTAAGAGAACTCACGGCGCAGGTAGCGGGCGTTCTTATCCTCATCCTTCTTCTCCTCCTTCTGCTCCATCTTGATGATGAGGTTGCCCTCGTCGTTGATGTGCACATTGAAGTCCTCCTTCTTCATTCCCGGAGCAGCAAGCTCCACGATGTAGGCCTTATCGGTCTCCTTAACGTTGATTGCCGGGGCGGTCTGATTGGCCTTGGGCATGAACTCTGTGTCGAACAAGTCGTTGAATACGCTGGGCAGCCAAGCTGCGTTCCTTCTCATCATAGGTGTCATCATAGTTTTGTCCTCCTAATTGTTTGTTTTATTTGTTGTTGTTAATGTTTATTCTCTGAGCTTCTTGCATCGCTCACTTGTATTATTGCAACAACAATGCCAACCCCGCATTTCTGACAGAATGACAGATTAGACAGACAAATTGACACAAGAACTTATATCATTATGTCCTTATGTAGGAAAAGTTCTTATATCAGATTCCGAAGGGGTTGATGGGCGAGTAGGCACGCTTCATCATCTTCTCCACGCCCTCAGCCTGATACTCTCCGGTGGCACCGTCGAGCTCGCCGGGATTCAGTTCGAGAAGATGGCGCATGTCCTCCTCAGCACCTTTCTTGTCACCCATGTCCATTTTCAGCCTTCCACGCTCACGAAGGGCATCAAGTTGGAAGGGATTCAACTCCGACACCTTATTATATATAGAGAGGGCTTCCTCCAGCTTTCCCTCAGCGACCGACAGCCTTGCGGCCATCATGAGTACATCCTCGTGGTCGTCGGTATGGTTGAGCAGCCAGTCGATGTCCTCGCGTGCGCCCTTTAGGTCACCCATGCGGAGGAGTGTCTGGGCACGGAGCAGGCGGGCTTCGCCGCGTTGCTCGTTGAGGGCTATCGACTGTGTCAGCTGGGCAATGGCCGTGACATCATCTCCTAGTCCAAGTTTGGCCTGTGCCAGCTGATAGTGGGCTAGGGCATTATTGGACTCGGCAGCAATGGCTTGTTCGCAGAAGTCGGCCATCTGGGCGTAGTCCTCCATCATGAAAGCCACATGAGCTGCCTGCACCATTACTGCAACGTTGCCGGGCTGGAGTGCGAGCATGGTCTGAAGCTCGCCAAGAGCCTCCGGCAGCTGGCCGCTGGCCAAGAGTGCCCGTTGCAGGTAGTCGTGGATTTCGGGGTCGTCCTGAATCTTCAGGGCCTCACGGAAGCAGCGGATGGCATAGTCCGTCTGGTGGATGCGCAGGGCTTTCACTCCGTCGTATTTCAACAGGTCGAAGTTCTTGACTTCGGCGTTCTTTTTCTCTTCTTCGGGAGAGTCGGGCTCTCCGCCAAAAAATGTTTTCCAGAATCCCATGGGTCGTTAATTTTGTTTTTTAGTGTGAGGTGTCATCATCTATTTGTGTTAGTGGCCAGTTGACCAGGAAGAGTCGGTCGGTGGCGCGGGTGAAGGCTGTGTAGAGCCAGTGGAAGTAATCGGAGGTCAGCATGTCGTCGGTCATATAGCCTTGGTCAACATACACATGCTGCCATTGTCCGCCTTGGGTCTTATGGCAGGTGGCCGCGTATGCGAACTTTATCTGTAGGGCGTTGTAGTATTTGTCCTCCTTTAGTTTCTTCAACCGGTCAGCTTTCAGCGGTATGTCCTGATAGTCGGCCATCACCTGCTCATACAGTTGTTCCTGCTGTTCACGGGTCAGGGCAGGCGCCTCAGAGGTGAGGGTGTCGAGCAGCACGGTGGCCGTCAGTTCGTAGTCATCGTAATCGGGGAAAGTCATGGTGACCTCGGCAAAGCGGAAGCCATAAAGCGAGTGGATGTTCCTCACACGCTGCACCACGGCGAGGTCGCCGTTGGCAATGAAAGAGGGAGCCTCACTCTTAGCTCCCTTTTCCTTGGGAGAAGGGCTGGGGGTGAGGCTATAATTATTCTTCACAATCATGATGCGGTCGCCGCGGCATAGTTCGTCTTCGCGGTCGAGCACAGTGTTACGGATGCCCTGGTTATAGATGTTCGCACGTTTGTTGCTGCGGGTAATCACCATCGTCTCGTCCATACCCACGCGACTGTAACTGCTGTTCAGCGACTCGATAAGTTCGTCGCCAGGCACGCGGCAGATGTCTGAGAAGCCCTTGAAACGAATCAGAGGCAGGACCATGCTGACATTCTCAAGGGTCGGTCTCTCGCCCCTTATCCTCGTAGCGTTCCACAAGATGCCTGACTCCTGACTTTGGCGAAGCACCTCAATGAGGTCTGTCTCACAGGTTTTCAGCCCATAACCTTGAAACACGTCAGCCGTTAATGCTGGACTCTCCGTCTCACCCACGGGTGGCAACTGCGCCTTATCGCCTATGAGCAACAGCCTGCAGTTACGCCCACTGTAGACAAACTGTATCAGGTCATCGAGGAGGGAGCCAGAGCCGAAAGTTTCGTTGCCTTGGCTACTGATCATCGAGGCCTCGTCGACGATGAAGAGGGTGTCGGTGTGGAGGTTGTCGTTGAGGTTGAAGGAGGAGAGGTCGCCGGCGTTGCGCTGGCGGTAGATGCGGCGATGGATGGTATATGCCGGATGACCGGCATAATTGGAAAACACCTTGGCGGCTCGGCCCGTGGGTGCCATGAGCACCAGCTTCTGTTTCAGGGCAATCAGACCTCTGACGATGGCCGCCGCGAGCGTGGTCTTTCCTGTGCCTGCCGACCCCCGCAGGATCATCACGGCATGGTCGTCGCGGTCGGTCATAAAGCTGGCAAAGAGTCGCAATGCCTGCCGCTGTTCATCGGTAGGCACGTGTCCGAAGCACTTCTCTATCTGTAAGACCAACCCGTCGGTAATCATCTCTTTGTCTAAAGTCTATAGTCTGTGGTCTAAAGTCTAAGGTCTATAGTCTAAAGTCTGTCGTCTCAAAGTCTTTTCGTCTTGAGATAATTGGCGAAAATACGGGCTGCGCTCTCCACCTTTGCAGCACAGGGCCGGGTCTTGTAATACTCAGCGGTGCGGGCGGAGGCGACATAGCTTGATGCTGCTTTCTCGTATCCCTTAATCCCGAGGATTTCGGCACAGATAAGGCTTCCGTTCTCTTCCTTCGACTTGGCCAGCAAATCCTGGACCACTTTATAGCAGGCCGACTTCCCCTCGCGGTCGCTGCCTTCAATCTGTCCGCAGTCAAGGCCAACGAGCATCACGATGCCAGAAACAGCTCCGCACATCATGCGCAAACGGCCTACACCACCACCAAAACCAGCGGCAATGCGCTTGGCCATCGTCTCGTCTAGGCCGTAAAGGTCGGAAAAGGCTGCCACCACACTTTGGCAGCAGCCATATCCGGCCATGAAATTATCAACCGCACGGTTGACTCTCTCGTCCAATTTTTCGTCTGTCATTATGCTTCGTCATTATTTGCCTTGAAGCTTTCGAGGTCCTCGGCCTTGAAATTCTTGATATAAGCGGCCTTGCCCAGGATGTCCTCCTCGGCCATGCGGACGTAGACGTTGGCACTCTTCTCGAAGAGTTCGGGAGCCTCTGCGGCGTCGCGGATGATGAGCAGGCTCATCACCAGCTCGCAGGTTATGTCGTAGAGACGGCGGGCCAGGAAGTCGAAAGCATCCTGGTTATCCAGGGCCTTGGCGTTGGCGATGGCCTCCTCGTAGACGGGGATGAGAGCCTCGACGCGGGCTTTTAGGCTTGCGAGGACGGAACCCTCGCCTACACTCAACGCTGTGGCCATGTCCTTGATGTTCTGAAGCATGGTGCCGTTGCCGATGTAGCGGATGGCGGCGACCACCTGCAGCTGGGTGGTTCCCTCGTAGATGGAGAAGATACGGGCGTCGCGGTAGAGGCGCTGGCACTTGTACTCCATGATGAAGCCGCTACCGCCGTGGATGCTGATGGCATCGTAGGCGTTCTGATTGGCGTACTCCGAGTTCATGCCCTTGGCCAGCGGCGTGAAGGCGTCGGCCAGGCGCTGGTATTTCTTGCACTCTTGCTTCTCCTCGGGGGTGAGTTTGCGGTCACGCTCGATGTCCTCTAAGCACTTATAGATGTCAACGTAGCAGGCTGTCTGGTAGAGCAGCGAGCGGCCAGCATCGAGTTTGGCCTTCATGCGGCTGAGCATATCATAGACGGCGGGGAAGTTGATGATCTTCTCGCCAAACTGCTGACGCTCCTTGGCGTAGGCCAGGGCCTCGTTATATGCCTCCTGACTGAGGCCCACGCTCTGGGCAGCAATACCAAGACGGGCACCATTCATCAGGGCCATCACATACTTGATGAGGCCGAGGCGGGTGCTTCCGCACAGCTCTGCCTTCGCGTTCTTATAGGTCAGTTCACAGGTGGGCGAGCCGTGTATACCGAGCTTGTGCTCGATGTGGCGCACGTCAACGCCGCCGTTGCGCTTGTCGTAGATGAACATCGACAGGCCGCGTCCGTCCTTCGTGCCCTCCTCGGAGCGGGCCAGCACGAGGTGGATGTCAGAGTCGCCGTTGGTGATGAAACGCTTCACACCGTTCAGGCGCCAGCAGTTCTCCTTCTCGTCGAAGGTAGCCTTTAGCATCACGCGCTGCAGGTCGGAGCCGGCATCAGGCTCGGTGAGGTCCATCGACATGCCCTCTCCAGCACAGATGCGGGGGATGTACTTCTGACGCTGCTCCTCAGAGCCGAACTCATAGAGCGTGTCGATACAGCTCTGCAACGACCAGATGTTCTGAAAACCGGCATCAGCGGCACTTACAATCTCGCTCAGCATCGAGAACACGGCGTTGGGCAGGTTCAGACCGCCGTAGCGGCGAGGCATGGAGACACCCCAGAGGCCGGCCTTTCGTGTGGCGTCGAGGTTCTCGAAGGTCTTGCTGGCGTAGATCATGCGGCCGTTCTCGAGGTGCGGGCCTTCGAGGTCGACAGCCTCAGAGTTCGGGGCTATGATGTTGGCAGCCACGTCGCCCGTGATGTCGAGAATCTGCTTGTAGTTCTCGATGGCATCGCCCAGGTCAACGGGGGCGTAGTCGTATTCTTTCGCATCGGCGAAACCCTTTTCTTTCAGCTCGACGATACGAGCCATTAACGGATGGTTCAGGTAGAACCCAATCTCCGGGTGGTCACTATAATAGTTTGCCATAATTATTTTCTTATTTTCTATTTCTTATTGCGTTCGTAAGATTAACGCTAATTATATAGCCAATACCAGCACCTATGCCATAAGCAAAAGCAGGATTAACAATTCCACTCAGGAGTGCCGCTACGGGGTACATAATGACAAGAATCAAAACGATAGTAGCAATATGCCAAAAAATATATTTCATTTACTTACTATTCTGCTTATAATACTTAATCAACTTCGGAACAACCTCTTCAACAGTGCCAACAATCACGTAGTCGGCGATCTTGTTGATGGGAGCATCGGGATCGCTGTTGATAGAGATGATGATGCCCGAATCCTGCATACCGGCGATGTGCTGAATCTGACCAGAGATACCGCAGGCGATGTACACCTTCGGATGGACGGTGACGCCCGTCTGACCAATCTGACGGTCGTGGTCGAGCCAACCGGCATCGACGGCTGCGCGGCTGCCGCCCACCTCACCGTGGAGCACCTTGGCCAACTGGAACAGCATGTCGAAATTTTCCTTGCAGCCCATGCCGTAGCCACCGGCGACGATGATGGGAGCACCCTTCAGGTTGTGCTTGGCAGCCTCCACGTGGTGGTCGAGCACCTTCACGACGAAAGCCTCAGGAGAGACATACTTGCTGACTTCGGGATAGACAGTGATCCCACGCTGGGAAGCGTGGGCTACTACTGCCTTCTGCATCACGCCGCTACGCACGGTTGCCATCTGAGGACGGTGGTCGGGGTTGACGATGGTGGCCACGATGTTACCACCAAAGGCGGGACGAATCTGATAGAGCAGGTTGTCATAGTGCTTGCCGCTCTTCGCATCGTCATACGGGCCAATCTCCAGCTCGGTGCAGTCGGCGGTAAGGCCGCTGGTGAGCGATGATGACACACGAGGGCCGAGGTCACGGCCAATGACGGTGGCGCCCATCAGACAGATCTGCGGATGCTCCTCCTTGAAGAGGTTCACGAGGATATCGGTATGGGGAGCCGAGGTATAAGGAAACAGTTCGGGGGCATCGAAGACGAAGAGCTTGTCCACGCCGTAAGGCAGAATCTGCTCCTCCACCTTTCCCTTGATGTCTGTACCAGCCACCACGGCGTGAAGCTCCACACCTAATGTATTGGCGAGCTTGCGACCCTTGGTCAGCAGTTCCTGAGAAACCTCCTGCACCACGGTTCCTTCTATTTCGATATAAACAAAAACGTTATTCATAATCTTCTTTATTTATTGAAACGAACTGGAACAATTGATGATATTGTTTTTTCCTGTTTTTCTTGTTTTTCTCTGTATTTATAAAAACTCTGTTTGTCTTTATGTTTTTAGGAAAACAGGTAAAAACAAGAAAAACAGATAAAAACATTATTCAATTCGTTTTCATATTATTTATCCAATAATCTTTTCGTCCAACAATTCTTTAATCATTCCCTCGATATCAGCATCTGAAGCCGTCAAAGTCTTCGACTCCTTAGCCTGGAACACGATGTTCTTGATGGCCTTCACTTTCGTGGGCGAACCAGCAAGACCGCATTGCTGCGGGTCGCCATCGACATCGGCTACACTCCACTGGTTCAGGTTCAGCTCGGGACGCTCCTCGTACAGATAGTCGTAGGGAGTACTCTCAGCCGGACGCTCCATAAGACAGGTGGCGCGCTTGTACTTCATCACCAGCTTTGCATTCTGGGGACGGCAGGGAGCAGCGCTTCCGTTCACTGTGATTACCACAGGCAGGGGAGCCTCTACGGTCTCCACGCCACCGTCGATGACGCGCTTGATGGTAGCCTTGCCGTCTTTCACGCTGAGAACCTCCTCGGCGTAAGTAACCTGGTTGAGGCCCAGCTTCTGTGCCACCTGCGGACCTACCTGTGCAGTATCGCCGTCGATGGCCTGACGACCACCGATGACGATGTCCACATCACCAATCTTCTTGATGGCGGTGGCGAGGGCGTAAGAAGTAGCGAGGGTATCGGCACCGGCAAACAGACGGTCAGTCAAGAGCCAACCCGTGTCGGCACCACGATAAAGTCCCTGACGGATGATTTCACCTGCACGTGGAGGACCCATCGTGAGGATTCCTACTGTAGAACCTGGATTCTGTTCTTTCAGGCGAAGTGCCTGCTCCAGGGCATTAAGGTCTTCGGGATTGAAGATTGCGGGCAGGGCGGCGCGATTTACAGTACCTTCAGCGGTCATGGCATCCTTACCCACATTTCTTGTGTCGGGTACTTGCTTGGCAAGTACTACAATTTTTAAAGCCATATAAATATAATAATGTGTAAAACCTTTTTTCGTTTTGCGGGTGCAAAGGTACTGCTTTTCTTCCGATTACAAAGTGCATTTTAACTTTATTTATCTGACTAATACCCATTTCCGTGACCAAAATGTTAGGCCATGACGAAAAAAAGCACTAACTTTGCAGCGGACATCCAAAAAATGTAAATATGATGAGAAAAACAGTTATCGCAGGGCTCCTGCTTTTATTGGTGCAGGGGCTTCAGGCCGCCCAGAAGGAGGACACGTTTGAGACTCCTGGCGGAAAGAAAGTAGTGATTCACCACATTAAGCATGCCAGCGTGTACATCGAGTACGACGGGAAGCACATCTACATCGACCCAGTGGGCGACCTTGAGCCGAAGACAGACTTCTCGCTCTACCCCAAGGCCACCATCCTCATGGTGACCCATGAGCATTTCGACCATTACGACGACATTGCCCTGAACAAACTGATGGGTGCACGTACCGCTATGTATGCCAACAAGGTGGTGCGTGGCAAGTATACCCGTGGCATCGCTATGGTGAACGGTGACAGCATCGTGTTCTCCCAAGACATAAAGCTCTGGGCCGTACCGGCATACAACATCTCCGAGGGGCGGGAACAGTTCCACCCCAAGGGCCGTGACAACGGCTACATTCTGGAGCTTGACGGACTCCGCATCTACCTTGCCGGCGACACCGAGGACATCCCTGAGATGGCCGACGTGAAGAACATCGACATCGCCTTCCTGCCTTGTAACCAGCCCTACACCATGACCGTCGACCAGCTGGTAAATGCTGCCAAGATTATCAAGCCACGTGTTCTTTTCCCTTACCACTTTAGTACTACGCCCATCAGGCAGACCATCATGAAGCTCAAGGACACAGGCATCGACGTGAGAATAAGAGACTACAAATAGAATAATACTATGAAACGGGAACTACTGCTCGGCCTGCTGCTCGCACCACTATGTGCCAGCGCGGCCACCGTGACTTCGCCTAACGGCAATGTTGAACTGAAATTCTATCTCGCCGATGGCGGACGGCCCACCTACGAGATGAGCTATAAGGGCCGTCCCGTCGTCTTGCCCTCGCACCTCGGCTTAGAGCTGGCCAAGGACAAGCACGCCTCCATGGGGCTGAACGAGCGTGACCTCATGGACGGCTTCACACTGAAGGACGAGAAACAGGCCTCCTTCGACGAGACTTGGACGCCCGTCTGGGGTGAGACCTCCACCATCCGTAACCACTACTCAGAGTATGTTGCGACTCTGTCGCAACAATGGAAGTCACCCCGCGTCACCGCCCGGGAAGGTGAACGCGGCATGATTGAGGAACAGCACGAGCGCACCATCCTCATCCGCTTTCGCGTCTACGATGACGGCATCGGCTTCCGCTATGAGTTCCCTCAGCAGAAAGACCTGAACTACTTCCTCATCAAGGACGAGCGTTCGGAGTTTGCCATGACCGGCGACCACACCGCTTGGTGGTTGCCCGGCGACTATGACACCCAGGAGCAGATGACGCAGGAGACGAAGCTCTCGGAGATTCGCGGACGTTTCCGCGAGGCCGTGAACTGGGGCAACTCGTCCGTTGCCGTATTCTCGCCCACAGGTGTACAGACCTCCTTGCAGATGAAGAGCCAGGACGGCTTATACATTAATATACATGAGGCAGCCTGCGCCGACTATGCCACCATGCACCTGGAGCTGGTAGATGCCCAGACGAAGGCCCTGACTACCAAGCTTGAAGGCAACAGCAACACCTACACGCCTAATCCTCAGCCATCGGCCTATCCTCTGCCGAAACCTTTCACCTTCGTCAGTCACCTCACCCCCGATGCCACCGGCCTGAAGGGCGCCATGCAGACTCCCTGTGATACGCCTTGGCGCACGGTGATGGTAAGTGACGACGCCCGCGACATGCTCTCCTCAAACCTCATCCTCAACCTCAACGAGCCGTGTAAGATTGAGGACACCTCGTGGATTCATCCCACGAAGTACTGTGGTGTATGGTGGGAGATGATCGTCGGCCGCGGCTCATGGCACTATACAAACGACTACCCCAGCATCAAGCTCGACCAGATTGACTGGACGAAGGTAAAACCCAACGGCTACCACAAAGCCAACAACGAGAACGTGAAGCGCTACATCGACTTCGCCGCCAAGAACGGCCTCGACGAGGTGCTCGTAGAAGGCTGGAACGTAGGCTGGGAGGACTGGGCCAATATGTGGAAGCGCGATGTCTTCGACTTCGTCACCCCCTACCCCGACTTCGACATCAAGATGCTCAATGACTATGCCCACTCCAAGGGCGTGAAGTTGCTCATGCACCACGAGACTTCCTCTTCGACCCAGAACTACGAGCGTCATCTTGAGGATGCTCTCACGCTTATGAACAAGTATGGCTACGACGCTGTGAAGACGGGTTACGTGGGTGACATCATCCCCCGTGGCGACCATCACTACTCACAGTCGATGAACAACCACTACCTCTACGTCGTTAAGGAAGCCGCCAAGCATAACGTTATGGTGAACGCCCACGAGGCGACTCGTCCCACGGGCCTCTGCCGCGCATGGCCAAACCTGGTAGGCAACGAGAGTGCACGCGGCACGGAGTATGAGGCTTTCGGCGGCTCGAATCCCGACCATACCTGCATCCTGCCCTTCACCCGCCTGCAGGGCGGACCGATGGACTACACGCCGGGCATCTTTGTTACGAAGCTCTCGGAGTGGAGCAACAACCCCTCGTGGGCACGCATCACCATCGCCGGCTCGCTGGCCCTCTACCTCACGATGTACTCTCCGCTACAGATGGCTGCCGACCTGCCCGAGAACTACGAGAAGTTCGACGATGCCTTCCAGTTCATCCGCGACGTACCTTGCGACTGGGACGAGAGCATCTACCTCGAGGCCGAGCCCGCTGACTACATCACCGTAGCCCGCAAGGGTAAGGGTACGCCGAACTGGTTTATCGGAGGTAAGTGCGACGAGAACGGTCACGAGGCTGTCATCAAGCTCGACTTCCTAGAAAAAGACCGCAAGTACGACTGCACCATCTACGCCGACGCGAAGGATGCCCATTACGACACCAACCCACAGGCATACGTCATTACCAAGAAGACGGTGAAGGCCGGGCAGACGCTGAAAATAAAAGAAGCCCCCGGAGGAGGCTTCGCCGTGTCGCTCTTCGCGCAGTAGGTTTGCCTAAATCTCACTTTTCCGTCCGCAGCTTGTAGAATTTCTGGCTTCTGCTGCCGGTATAGGTGATACCCGACGTGGGGTCGTCGGCTATGCGGCGCAGCTCTATCGATGCTGATGTGCGTGCGAGTCCCGTTAGCCACGCATAGTCGTCCACGCGCATCAGCGTGTGCTCCCGCAGATACTGTCGCGCCTTTTCCGTGCGCTCCTCTATGGTGGTCTTGGGCTTTCGCAGACGGCTCACCCCGGCGCTCTCCAACTGGCACTTGTCACGACAGTTCTCCACCAGCTCGTTGTCGGCCCTGTATGCCACCCCCTTCACCTCGATGGCCGCAGCGTTGTGCCGCCGCTCGCCCAGTTCGAAGGCGTCGGGCAGCTTGTCGCCGCGCATGCCCAGCTTGGCCGTGAACGTGCCTATTCCGTCGATCTTCACCGTCCGGCCCTCAGCCATGCACAGGGCCAGCTTCTCCGACACGAGTGTCAGCACACCCTTGATGGCATCGCGGGGCATCGCTCCCTCATGGCAGCACAGCTCCACGAACTCCTCAAAGTCCATCGGCGTGGTCTTCATCTTGTAGTAGGCCTGCGTGTGGCCGGTGCCGTTAAGGTCGGCAATCTCCTGCTTGATATACTTTGCAATCATCGTATGTAATCATCACGCAGATGCCACCGTTCCGCACATCGTGGTTCTACTTGGCTTCTCCTTTCACGCTGCAAATATACAACCTTTTCGTCAATCCTCCAAACTTTTCACAGACAGGTTATTGGTTCCAAAGGTTATCAACGTTAGAATCAACCGGTCTCTGTGATTTTCCATTATTAACCAGTTTCCCAATAAACGGACTTTGAAGATTCGGCTTGAAATGTTCTCTAATCTCACCTATCTTGGCTATGGCCGACGGAGTCAACCTTATGCCCATGATACGATAGAGCATCCATTCTATCTCTTCTGCATCCTCCTTGCTGTCAAGCGTCTTTGCATAGTCCACCAGTTCGTCAAGCCCCAAGCAAATGCTTGTGCTGCCCAACTCATTATGTAGGATATGCGGTGGATTATCGCCTGACATAGTGATGATTTGTATGGACTGCAAAATGACTTCTATTTCTCGTAAAACAAACGTTTTAGTGGAACAATTAGAATTAAATAAATTTAATTTGCAACGTTAACATTGAAATATTATCAATTATATTTGGTAATTAAACACAAATGACCTAACTTTGCACACGAAACAACAAAAAAACAACTCGTGGCAACCAAAGAGCAAGTAGAAGAATTCCTAAAACGGCTTAGAGAAAAGATAAAAGTATTCGGTATAATCTTCCGTGATGACCGGGGCAAAAATCTTCAAACTTTAGCCGAATTAGAAATTACAACCGTTTAACGCAGACAGGTTATTCTGAACATAGAACCCGAAGACTATTCAGAAGGCCCGATTGTGGACACTCTCAATAAAGTGGGCGAGATGTGGGTGTTTGGCAAAGATGTGAAAGGTCGCGAGGTGTATATAAAAATCACACTTGGAATCCCGAATAACAGCACAATTTGTATATCGTTCCACCTATCAGAACATCCAATGATATATCCATTTAAAGGCTGAACCTATGATTAAGCAGTTTATTGTAAGTCCATTCACTGGTAGAGGAGCCTCGTTGATGCACGAGCCAGCAACACTGGTTTTCCGTAAGGAGACATTTCCATACATTCATCAGTACTACGAATGTGACGTGACTCATGAACGGTTCACCACAGAGGAGATTGACGAGGCAAATCTTGCTCAAGTTTACAACCAGTATCGTGCTAAGTACGGCATACCTTTTCCAGAGGAAATCAAGCGCATACGCCAGCATTATGGCCTTTCAGCCACAAAGATGTCGGAGATTCTCGGCTTTGGTGAAAACCAATATCGTCTATACGAGAATGGTGACATGCCCAGTGAGGCTAATGGCAAGGTACTCATGTCGATAATGAATCCAGAAATCTTTCGTGTTTTTGTGGTGAATGCCAGAGGGCAGTTTTCGGAAGAAGAGTTCCAAAAAATCATGAGTAAGGTTTCCGTGCGAGTCCATAGCGACTTTGATATATTTGCCACACATTATCTTTTCAGCACCACACGCCGTAGTATCAGTAATGGCTATGCCAACCAGAGCATCAGCAAGCTGAAGAACGTCCTTCTTTACTTCATAGAAAAGTCACATGGGATTTTCTTTACAAAAATGAACAAACTATTGTTCTATACAGATTTCTTGACTTACAAAACTTTAGGGCGTGGAATGACTGGACTGTGCTATCGTGCAATTGATTTTGGTCCCGTACCAGAACATTGGGATCGCATTTATAGTTTCTTCGATGAAATACAGCAGGAAATCGTACATTTCTCCAGTGGTAAAGAGGGCACACGGCTCACCTCTACATTGTCACCAGACATGTCGGAGTTCTCCGAACAGGAACGGAATTTGCTTGATACAGTTTATCATCATTTCCGTGCAATGAGTTCCACACAAATATCAGAAACAAGCCACAAGGAAGAAGCATGGAAAAAGAATGTCGGCACCGCTGGTTTGATTGACTATCATTTGGCATTCGGACTCAAAGCAATATGAAGGCTGCACCGTTATTGTCAGCACAGCCTTCATATTATGAAATGAAAACAATGTTCCACTATGATTGCTCATTCTCATACACTATAGACATCTGTCTTGCATACCCCATGTCCTGAGATTTTTTGTATATGTCCATTACGCTCGGAGCAATAGTTAAATCTGCGACGCAGATTTAACTTGGATTATTCATACCGCTTTGCGGTCTCCAGCAAAACAAAAGAAAACAAAAAAACAAGAAGAAACAATTTAATATAGGTTTTATTTGGTTTTGTTTGGTTTTATGGGGTTTTGCGTAACACCGCGAAGCGGTACCATGAATAATTCAGGTTAACTATTTCGGATATGATTATCCACCATCTGTCGTATTCTGTTGGTGTAGGGGGACACCGTTGGGTACATGCGGATAATCATTTTTTCTGATAATCGTCAGGCCGTCGCGTAGCGGAAGGATAACCTTCTCTACGCGACGGTCTGCTGCTATAAGGTCGTTGAAGCGGCGGATGCCGAGCGTCTGGTGGTCTCGGTCGTAGGCAGGGTCGGTGACGTGACCGTCCCAAAGGGTGTTGTCGACTAGGATATAGCCGCCGGGGCGCAACAGACCGAGTACCGTCTCGTAAGTCTCGCAGTAGGTGCGCTTGTCGCCGTCGATGAAGGCCATGTCGAAGGTGATGCCCAGACGTGGCGCTTCAATGTTGGCATCGCCGATGATGAAGTGAATACGGTCTGCCACGTCAGAACCCTCTATCCACGGACGGGTGAAGTCCTCCAGCTCGTCGTCAATCTCAAAAGTATAGAGCTGTCCATCACCCTCCAACCCCTCAGCCATGCTGATGGCGCTATAGCCGCTGAAGGTTCCCACCTCTAAGATATAATGAGGCCGAATCATCTGTACGAGCATCTTCAGCAGCCGCCCTTGCAGGTGTCCGCTGGCCATACGCCCGTTGAGCAGCTGCAGGTTCGTGGCCCGCCAGAGGCGATGTAGGTATTCCGGTTCTGGGTCGATGTGTTGGAGAATGTATTTTTCCATATTCCTAGGGGAAGTGAAAGGGGAGTGAAGGGGGAGTGAAAGGGACAATACTTTTAGTGTCAGGAAAGGTAACGTCCCTTTCACTCCCCCTTCACTCCTCTTTCACTCCCCTTTCACTTCTTAAAAGCCTCCACCGCCAGCCTATAGCTGTCCAGTCCGAAGCCGCAGATGACTCCCTTACAGGCTGACGAGATATAGCTGTGATGGCGGAACTCCTCGCGCTGGTGCACATTGGAGATATGCACCTCGATGACAGGACTCTTCAGCGAGCGGATGCAGTCGTGCAGGGCGATGCTCGTATGGGTGTAGGCCCCGGCGTTGAGCACGATGACGTCCACGGGCTCCTTGCTCAGGAATCCTGCTTCCTGCATCTTGTCGATGAGGCAGCCCTCGATGTTGCTCTGATAATAGTCTATCTCGACATCGGGATAACGATGACGCAGCTCTTCCAGATAGTTTTCGAACGACTCGCTGCCGTAGATGCCCGGTTCCCTTTGCCCCAGCAGGTTCAGGTTCGGGCCATTGATAATCAGAATCTTCATCTTGTCTTGGTCTTTACAAATAAATTATCCGTTGTGCCTTTTTGCTGCCAGCAGCGTGTTTTTCATCAGCGAGCAGATGGTCATAGGGCCAACGCCGCCGGGAACAGGAGTGATGAAGGAGCAGAGGGGAGCCACCTCATCGAACTTCACGTCGCCGGTGAGACGGTAACCGCTCTTACGTGAGGGGTCGGGTACGCGGGTGGTGCCCACGTCAATAACTACTGCACCGGGCTTCACCATATCGGCTGTGACAAACTCCGGCTGGCCGATGGCGGCTATGATGATGTCGGCCTGGCGGCACTCTTCCTTCAATGTTGCCGAACGCGAGTGGCAGACGGTAACGGTGGCGTCGCCATGCTGCTTCTGCATCATCAGCTGTGCCATAGGCTTGCCGACGATGTTCGAGCGACCTAGGATGACGCACTTCTTCCCACTGGTCTTGATGTTGTAGCGCTGTAACAGGGTGAGGATGCCCAACGGTGTGGCTGAGATAAAGCAGGGCAGTCCGATAGCCATGCGACCAACATTCTGAGGATGGAAGCCGTCCACGTCCTTGCGGGGGTCGATGGCCTCGATGATTTTCTGTTCGTCGATATGCTTAGGCAAAGGCAGCTGCACGATGAAGCCGTCCACGTCGCCATTACGGTTCAGGCGGTCAACGCATTCCAGCAGCTCCTCCTCGGTGATGTCGTCCTCGTAGCGCAACAGCGTGCTCTTGAATCCGCAGGCCTCGCAGGCCAGCACCTTGTTCTTAACGTAAGTCTCCGAGCCGCCGTCATGGCCCACAAGTACTGCGGCCAGGTGGGGCTGCTTGCCGCCACGGGCCACTATCTGTTTCACTTCCTCGGCAATCTCAGCCTTGATAGCTGCTGCCGTAGCTTTTCCGTCGATAATCTGTGACATGCTATTTGGTTATTTGGTTGTTGGCTGCAAAGGTATGGAAAAACAGGCATATAGCCAAATAATCCGCTCACTTTTTTACGTTTTGCGGGATTAAGGGAAACAGAAGGCACTTATCTGTACTACATGACTATACGAGGTAGAAGTCCTTGGTCAGTTCGTTGTAGGCATCCGAGCCGATGACCAATTCCTCCGTCTGAAGTGGCGTGGGGTGTTTTTGGAAGGCTAGTAGGAAGCGGCGTGGCGGCTTTGTAGGAGTGGTGCGCACGGCACAGGTGCGTGTCAGGTGGAAGCCCGTGAGAATGGCCTCTGCCTCTAGTCGGGACTTGCAGTCGAAGGGGATGACCACAGACAGTTCGCCACTTTCACTCAACAGCCGCCAGGCGCAGGTCATCAGCTCACGGTAGGAGAGCGATGATGTATGTCGGGCAAGTGTACGCTGTGCATCGGGGCTTTCCAGCGAGGCATCGAAATAGGGAGGGTTGCAGACGATGGCTTCGAAGGGAGGGAGTGAAAGCCGCCCGATGTCTCCCTCGATGATGGTTATCCTGTCGGCGAAGGGCGAGGCGGCTACGTTTTCCCGTGCTTGCCGGACGGCTTGCGGGTCGATGTCGATGGCGGTCACCTGTGCCTGGGGGTAGCGCTGGGCCATCATCAGGGCGATGAGGCCAGTGCCGGTACCGATGTCGAGGATGCTGTAGTAGGGCACGCTTCCCAGCGTGCCAGTATCCTCAGAACCTTCGGCACGCTGGGAAGCGTGCCCTACTACGTTAGCCCAGGCACCCAGGAGCGTGCCGTCGGTGCCCACCTTCATGGCGCAAAGACCCTGATGCACGGTGAACTGTTTGAACTGAAAATAGTCGTTAGGCATAATGTGCTGCAAATGTACTTACTTTTTGTCGCATGGCCAAAAGAAAAGAGAGGAGATTTTTAAATAATGATAAAAAAGTTTGCCAGTTCAGATAATTGTAGTAATTTTGCAACGTAATGTAAAAATACGTGAACTACCCAAAGACTAATAACTAACCACTAACAATTCATCATGAAAAAATTTTACCTACTGACAGCCCTTTTGTCATTTTTCTCTTGTCTGGCCTTTGCCCAGCGACCCACTGACCGCCTGGACCGCGGCCTCGTAGCCATACCCACAGGAAGCGGCAACTTCATCAGCTGGCGCATCTTCGGCGAGGAGTACTACGACACGGAGTACAACCTCTATTGCAACGGCACAAAGCTGAACAGCACGCCGCTGAAGGTCTCTAACTACACACATTCGGCTGGCAACTCCTCGTCGAAATATCAGGTGGCGGCCGTGGTGCGCGGCGTAGAGCAGGAGAAGAGCGCCGAGGTGACGCGCTGGAGCAATCAGTATAAGCAGTTTGCCGTGGGCAAGCTCTACTCCCGCCGTGGAACAGACATCACCAGCAGCTACGACATCAACGACATCGCCTTGGCCGACCTCGACGGCGACGGCGTTTCGGAGTTCATCCTGAAACGCAACTATACGCCCGACAAACAGTCGGTGAACAATGACTCGGCCTACAACGTGCTCGACTGCTACAACCTGAAGGGTGAGCGGCTATGGTATATCGACCTCGGCCCGAACATGGTCAGCGGACCCGACGAGCAGTACGATGCCGTGGGCTACGACTGGGACGGCGACGGCAAGGCCGAGGTGCTCATGCGTGGTGCCGACAACATGATTATACACCACCCCGACGGTACTACCACCGAGATTGGCAACATGAAGACCAACACGCGCAATACTGTGAACCAGACCGATGCCAATGCCGCCTATACCAACTACGGCAATGAGTACCTTCTCTATATGGAGGGAGCCACGGCAAAGCCCTACCCCATCGGCACCAACGGCGCGTTGTGGATGACCTACCCCCTGCCTCGCGGTAACGCCAGCGACTGGGGCGACGGCTACGGCCACCGCTCGACGAAGCACTACTTCGGCGCTCCTTTCCTCGACGGACGTAACCCCTACATCTTCCTGGGACGCGGATGCTACACCAAACATCACATGAAGGCTTTCTCCGTAAACCCGCAGACCCACCAGCTGACACTCTACTGGGAGTGGAGCAATAACGACGGATGGAGCAGCCCCTGGTATGGCAACGGATACCATAACTTTGGCATCGCCGATGTAGACTGGGACGGACGCGATGAGATATGCTTCGGTTCGATGGTCATCGACGACAATGGCAAGGGTCTCTCCACTACCGGTCTGGGCCACGGCGACGCGCAACATTGCTCAGACTTCGACCCCTACCGTCACGGACAGGAAATCTTTGCCTGCAACGAGGACGAGCCGGCCATGAACTACCGCGACGCCACCACGTCGAAAATCTACTACCGTCTGCAGTCGACGAGTGATGACGGCCGCGCCCTTTGCGGTAACTTCTCCAATGCCTATCCCGGAGCCATTGGCCACAGCAGCCAGTCGGGCACCATCTCGTGCGTAGCCGACAAGGTCATCACTGGCGGTCCTACCGGCTTCACCAACAACTGGCGCATCTACTGGGACGGCGACCTGCTGGAGGAAGGTCTCGACGGAGCCAGCTCGCGTGAGGGAGCCGCCCGTGTGTTCAAGGCAGACGGCTCGGCCATCTTTACCGCCGACGGCACCGCCAACTGCAACTGGACGAAGAACACCCCCTCGGCCGTGGGCGACATCATCGGCGACTGGCGCGAGGAAATCATCGTGCGCACTACAGATAATAAATATGTACGCGTGTACACTACTAATTTGAAGACAAACTACCGCAACTACACCCTCTGGCACGACCACCAGTACCGTCAGGGCATGGTGTGGGAGTCGATGGGCTACAACCAGCCACCCCATTGCAGCTACTTCCTCGGAGAGCTGGAGGGCATCACCGTCGCCCCGCCACCATTCACCAACACCGGGCGCGAAATCATTGCCAATGGGGGAACCATTGGCAGCGGCCATAACGGGAAGCACGTGCTCGTCTGTGACTATGCTGACACGCAGGTAAGCATCGAAGAGGGCGCTCAGCCCTGGGTCGTGACGTTCAATGTTCCCTCATGGGTGCAGGGCACCAACAGCACCGTGACCAACGGCAATGCCAAAATCAACTACACCTACTACACCTGCGACGTAATGGGTAGCGGACTCAGCGGAGCGACACGCCTAGTGAAGCAGGGCGACGGTAGGCTGAACCTGCCGAACGCTGACTTCACCCACACAGGAGCCACCGACATCTGGGCCGGCACCATTAGCTTCAACGGCAAGATGCTCCAGTCGCCACTATGGCTTAACCGTTTCGCCACGCTAGAGAGTGAGGGCGGACAGTTCCGCAGCATCAAGATGGACTACGACGCACGCCTGAATATAGGAGGCAAGGAGCAGAGCAAGCCTTGTACCGTCACTACCGACACTCTCGAGCTGGGATTCGGTTCACGCGTGGTGTTCGACTTGATGCAAAACACCGCCGACCAACTCGTGGTCAACAAGCTGATGACCATAGAGACCAAGTCTTGGGAGTATGGGCCACAGTATCTAATGCCCATATTCGAGTTCGTCATCCACACCACCAATGGTGAGCCAGAGCCAGGTCGTTACCTTCTGGGACAGGTGGCCAGCGTAAGCGGAGACCTTAGCAAGATACGCATCGAGGGACTGGGCACGAAGATGAAGAGCGTGCTCGACATCGAGGACGGACAACTTGTCCTCACTATTGAGGAGATGCGCGAGTCTACGAGCATCGTCTGGAATGGTGTCAATGGAAGCACCTGGGACTTGGGCAATACTGAGAACTTCACGGAGGGTGACGGTCAGGCTGCAGCCTTCGTCACAGGTGACAATGCCATATTCAACGACGAGGCCACGACATTCACGGTGAACCTCGCCAGCGAGATAGAAGCCGATAGTGTCATCGTCGATAACACAAAGGCTTACACCTTCCAAGGCTCCGGTGCACTCGTGGGCAACACCACACTGGTGAAGCGCGGCACTGGTACGCTGACCATCAACACCGACAATTCCTACACCGGCGGTAACCGCATCAGCGGAGGCACCGTCAAGGTCTCATCGCTAGCCAACTCTACTCAGCCCAAAGGTAACCTGGGCGGAGTAACCACATCAGCCGCGAAGTTCGTCATCGAAAACGGAGGTGTGCTGCAGACCACCGCCGCCGTCACCAACGGTTCATTGATTCGCTTCGAAAGCGAAGAGGGTGGTGTCATCAACAACTCTGGCGACTTCATCGTAGACCGCGCCATGAGCGGCACCGTGATGAACAAGAAGGGAGCAGGATGGATGAAACTCAACGTGAACAACGCCTCGCTTACGAAGATGATTATCACAGCCGGCACCGTGCAATGCATCAACGCCGCCACGCCAGCCAAGACCGTGGAGTTCCAAGGTGGCACGCTGCGCGAGAACACCTCGACGAGCTATCCTATCGTTGTGCCAAAGGGAAAGACGGGCTCATGGTACATGGCCAACCGCTCGACCTATACCAACAAAGTGACAGGAGAGGGTACACTAACCGCCTACTGCGTCACGGAGAAAGGCACCAACTACTATGCTACGCGCACTCCCGTGAAGTGTAACTTCAGCGAGTTTGAAGGCACGCTAAAGCCCACATCGAGCCTGGATGACGCTAACTGTCTGCGCTTCACCCTCGACACCTCGACAGGTATGCCTAAAGGCACGATGAATCTGGACAGCAAGGTGGAAGTGCAGAACACTGGAAAGACCTACCGCATAGGAAAGGTGACGGGTAACGGAGCACTGGGTGGCAGCTGCACCTTCAGCAATGGAGCAAGCGTGGGAGCCAACACCTGGCAGGTAGGTAATGATGACAACTGGACAACAACGATAAGGATTACATCGAATGCCAACTTCGTAAAGCTGGGACAGGGAAAGATTACCTGGAATGGCAAGAGCACCAACACTGGCACCAACACTATCAGTGAGGGCGAAATAAGCTTGGGCACCTCGTCAGGACTGGGAACAGGAAAGCTCACCGTCGCTGCCGATGCCACCCTTTCGGGTAACAACTCCAAGAGTCCGCTCAGCAACTCAAGCACTACAGTCAGCGGTATCCTACGGCCAGGCATCATCGCTACCTTGAGCACAGGAACATTGACATTCGGCTCTAAGCCTGTCACCATTGACGAACAAGGTGTATTGCAGATTACCGCCGGACGATGTGCCACGGCAACGGTCAATGGATGTACCTCCATCGAGGACATCAGCAAACTGACAATTAACGGTACTATACGCATCATTCTCAATCCATCCAACACGCTACAGGAGGGAGACAGTATACGTATCTTCCGTGCCAACAGCCTCGAAGGCACGCCGAAGTTCGACTTCCAGGATGGTGCTGTCTGGGACACCAGCCGTATTGCCGAGGGTCTGCTCTTCCTTATTTCCATAGGAGTGCCGGGTGATGTGAATAGTGACGGCACGGTCGATGTGGCCGACATCGCCGCTATCATTGATGTCATGGCTGGTAACTCGGAAACATTCTCCGCCTCCGCTGACGTAAACGGTGACGGCACCGTCGACGTTGCAGACATCTCGACCGTTATCTCCATTATGGCAGAGAACAGTAGAAGACTGAATGATTTTTATAACTAACCTTTAATTATTAACCAAAAACAAACAGTATGAAGTACAAATTGTTACGATTTTCCCTGTTGAGCGTGCTTGTCATGTTCTTCGGAGGATTGGCGTTTGCGCAAGGTTCGTCGGTCACCGATGAACTGACGCTGACGACCTTTGGCGTAAGCGGAACCAATTACAAGGAAGTTACCGGTATTACTGCTACATCCCCAGCTGTCTATGCAGCCCAGATGGCAGGCGGTAACAATGCTATCCAGTTGCGGTCGAACAACAGCAATTCTGGTATTGTGACGACAAAATCTGGCGGTACAGTAAAGACTATTACAGTGGAATGGAATGATAATACGGCAGATGCACGCACGCTGGATGTCTATGGCAGCAGTATTGCCTATTCTGCACCAGCAGACTTGTATTCCACAGATAGTCAGGGCACGTTGATTGCTTCGTTTACAAAGTCAGAAGGAATGAAGGCAATTACAATAGACGGTAGTTATGAGTATATCGGCTTCCGTTCTAAAAGTGGTGCCATGTATATCGACAAAATCACAATTATATGGGAAGCTACTGGAACACCCGACACTCGTACAGCCACCACTGTGAATGTCGGTGAAAACCAGAAGGGCATAGTGGGCACCGCCATGGAATTGCCTTTGGCTGTGGTCAATGACGCTGCGGGTGCTCCTATTGAGGGTGCTGCCGTGGAGTGGTCAAGCTCCAATGAGCAGGTGGCCCAAGTAGAAGGCACTGTGCTTAACCTCCTGTCAGTAGGTGAGGCTACCATTACGGCAACCTTCGCTGGCGACAACAACTATAAGGGAAGCAAGGGCAGCTTCAAGGTGACTGTCACCAACCCTCCCTATGCCTCTATCGCAGCTATGTTGGCCAACGTTACCCCGAACAAGGCACTGGTTACGTATCAGTTTGAGAACCTGCTCGTGACCTACGTTCAGGGTTCCAATACCTATGTCAGCGATGGACAGAATGGTTTCCTGTTCTATGGAAGCAATCTCGGTCTGATAGCAGGTCAGAAGATTACAGGCTCTGTCACTGGACAGCTCTACACCTACAACGGACTGCCCGAGATGTCGCTTTATGCCGACGGCATCAGCGCACAAGTGACCTCTGAGGGCAATGAAGTGGCATGGCCTGCCATCGCTCCCGCCGACCTGCAAAACTATATCAACGTTCCTGTCACCATCGAGAACGCTGAGTTTGTTGAAACTGGCTCTGGCAAGAACCTCATCTTCAAGGTGGGCGAACAGCAGTTCGCTGTTTACAACCAGTGGGGCATTGCCGTTGGAGGTCTTGAGGCTGATGCCACTTATACGCTCACTGGTGTAGGCTCTGTTTACAGCAAGGGCGAGACAACCACCTACCAGCTCTACCTCGTCAACTTCGAGACTACAGGCGAACAGCCCGACGAGCGTCTCGACGTCACCCTCTCGTTCCCCCAGGAGAGCTACGAGGCCATCCTGGGCGAGGACTTCGAGGAACCCGTACTGACCGTTGACCCTGTCGAGTTTGACGGAATGATTTCCTACAAGAGTTCTGACGCCAGCGTGGCAACAGTGTCATACGAGGGTCTGGTAACTCTGGTAGGCCCTGGCACCGTCATCATCACCGCCGAGGCAATGGCTTCCCAAACCTATAAGGAAGCCGAGGCCAGCTACACGCTGATAGTTAATGAGAGAGAAACGCCCCCATTGCCGGAAGAACTGCCCAATCCTTACACCTACACGTTCGAAGCAAAGACGTTT
>Ga0310696_10001922_pt1 | contig 28669 bp, 16 predicted proteins | sample AusTroGonzalo_MG_4_FD_203885 | JGI IMG/M metagenome (GOLD analysis project Ga0310696, IMG submission 203885) | Bovine rumen microbial communities from tropical cattle in Woodstock, Queensland, Australia - Gonzalo_02 (v2) (version 2) | ecosystem: Host-associated > Mammals > Digestive system >... | reverse complement strand
TAAGCTGTCGGGCCGCAGTGCCTATGGTGCATTCCGTGCGCTGACTGGCACAGGCCGTTGGCAGTGGCTCTCGTGGACGTGCCTGCTATCGGTGATTGTCATTATGAGTTTTTATTTTGTGGTCACAGGATGGTGTTTCTACTACATGGTTGAGGCAGCGTCGAACGCGTTCGCAGGCATGAGTGCAACGGAGCTGAAAGCCCATTTCAATGCGTTCGAGGGTAATGCAGTACTGATGATTGTGTATGCCATTATTGCCATTGTGTTGACGGCTGCGGTATTGTGGTTCGATGTCAACAAGGGTATTGAGCGCCTGAGCAAGATTCTCATGCCGATTCTATTCCTGTTCCTGATTGTCATGGCTGTCCATATGGTTTTTATGGATGGAGGTGCTGCTGGACTGCGGTATCTGTTTGAGCCCGACTTCTCGAAAATCACTTCGAAGGTCATCTTGCAGGCGATGGGACTGAGCTTCTTCACCTTATCAATAGGCATGGGCATACTTGTCACGTATGGCGGCTATATGCCCAAGGACCAAAATGTCTCCACGACGTCGGTACAAATGATTGTGCTCGTCATCATCGTGTCGTTGCTGTCGGGTATGATTGTCTTCCCGGCTGTATTTGCATACGGTTTCAGTCCCTCGGAAGGACCTGAACTGACTTTTGTCACGTTGCCTGCTGTGTTCCAGCACATGTTCAGTCCGACGCTGACCAGCGTGACGTTTTTCGGGCTGATGTGTGTAGCAGCCCTGACGTCCACCATCTCGCTGATGGAGGTGGGGATAGCCTTCGTCTGTGAGGCCACCTCAAAGACCAAGCGTCCGCTCAACCGTCATCAGAGTGCGATAGCGGTGGCACTGATGCTGGTGTTTATCAACACGCTGATTGTCCTGTCGATGACGGGCCATGCCGACTGGTTCACCGTGATGGGGCAGGATCTGTTCACCTTACTTAATGTCCTGTCCACCAACATCCTGATACCGATTGGAGCATTAGGAACGGCCTTGTTCTCAGGATGGTTCGTGCCGAAGGCGAGGTATCAGGGTTCGCGCGTGGGGTCATTCTTATATTTGATTGTACTGCGCTGGCTCGTACCCATAGCCATCTTGATCATTTTCCTGGATTCAATCAATATTATTTAATTCATAATCCCCCAATTTGCTAAACTAATAATTTTTTGAAATATGAAAACCATTGCTCTATTAACAAAAGTTCAATATGGCATCTATGCCGAATGTATCGCTCATCAAGGTGAGGTTTGTTATAATCTACCCTATCTTTATATACTCGATGGCAGCCTGGATGAAGATAAACTCAAGAAGGCTGTTGAGACAGCAGTGGCAGCCCACCCTACGCTATTCACACGTATCATGGTGAACGAACAGGGTGACCCGCAGCAGACCGTCGACGACAGCGAGACGTTCAGCCTGCAGGTAGAGCATATTGCCGATATAGAAGTGGAAAAACAGCGGCTGGTGGTGCCGTTCGACATCTATAACGACAGGCTTTTCCATATCCGATTGTTGAAAGATGCCACCCATTTCTACCTGCTGCTCGACATCCATCATCTCATCAGCGACGGCATAACGCTGAAAGTGATGATTGCCGATGTGGAGACTGCCTACAACGGCAAGGCACTGGAGCCCGAGACGATGACGATGCAGGAGGTGGCTCTCGCCGAAGACGAGATGCGCAAGACACCCGTCTTTGAGGAGGCCAAGCAATGGTATGCCGAGAACTTTGGCTGTGGCGATACGTTTACGCAACTCATCCCCGACCTTGAAGAGCCGGAACGCTCGGAGGCCAGTCTGGTTCGCGTTCTCAAAGCCGACACGGAAAAGGTAGAAGCTTTCTGCAAAGCCAACGGCATCTATAAGAACACCCTTTTCACAGCGGCATACGCCTATCTCCTGGCGAAATTCAACAATGAGCAGGAGTCACTTTTCACCACGGTTTACAATGGCCGCACCGATGAGCGCTTCCTCCATTCTGTAGGTATGGCGGTGAAGACGCTGCCTGTTTATGCCAAATTTGCCGACGATACCTCTGTGCTCGAATTCCTGAAAGCCAGTCAGACACAGATGACTGGTTGTCGTGAACACGACATCTATGCCTATACCGACCTGATGGCCGACCTCAACCTGCAAAGCAACTCCATGTTTGCATGGCGGGGACAAATGTTTGACGACACGCTGTTTGCAGGCAAGCCCATGCAGACCGTCCAGCTCACCAACCTCACCTTGGAGATGTCGCTGTGCCTGATGGTCTCCTCTGTCGGCAACCAATACCAGCTCAAGGCAGAATACAAATCCAACGAATACTCCGAGGCACTGATCAGTCAATTTATGGAGAGCTACGAGTCCGTTTTGGAGGGATTCCTCACCGAAGCGAATCTGCGAGACGTAAATATCACTACGGCTACACAGGTGGAGCTGCTCGACAGCTTCAACAACACAGATGTGGATTACGACACGACGCAGACAATCGTTTCACTATTCCGTCAGCAGGCAAAAGCGACTCCAAACAATATTGCAGTCGTTTATAAAAACAAACAATATACCTATGCCGAGGTGGATGAAACAAGTGACCGCATAGCAGGGTATATTGCCTCGAAGGGGTTGAAGACCGAGGATGTCGTTTCGGTATTGATATCTCGCTCAGAATGGATGTCCATCGCCTCATTGGGTGTGCTGAAGGCAGGTTGTGCCTATCAGCCGCTGGACCCTTCTTATCCGAAGGAACGTCTGAACTTCATGATGCAGGATGCAGGTGCTAAGCTGCTGATTGCCGATGAGGATCTGCGTCCCATTGTGGACGAATATCAGGGTGAAGTAATTCTTACCAAGGAACTGACAGCCCTGCCTGAAGTTACAGAACTCCCCGATGAGCCGAAGCCAGAGAGCCTGTTCATCCTGCTCTATACTTCCGGCTCTACAGGTGTGCCTAAGGGGTGTCAGTTGACGCACGGCAACCTTGTGGCATTCTGTCATTGGTATCAGCGCTACTACGACTTGAAACCAGGACATAAGGTGGCGGCCTACGCCTCATACGGCTTCGATGCCTGCATGATGGATATGTATCCTGCCCTGACCTGCGGCGCTACCGTTTGCATCATACCCGAAGAGCTGCGACTCGACCTGGTGGCACTGAACGAGTACTTCGAGCAGGAGCACATCTCTCATTCCTTCATGACTACGCAGGTGTGCTATCAGTTTGCCACCAGCTTCGAGCAACACTCGCTGCTGCACTTGTCAGCAGGTGGTGAGAAACTGGCTTCGCTCACACCTCCGAAGGGATACACTTTGCATAACGGCTATGGTCCTACAGAGTGTACCATCTTTACTACCACGTACCCAGTAGACAAAAAGTTGAAGGAGATTCCCATTGGTAAAGCACTTGACAACATGCGGCTTTATATTGTTGACCCCCAAGGCCATCGACTGCCCGTAGGTGCCGCTGGAGAATTGTGGATCAGCGGCCCGCAAGTGAGCCGTGGCTATCTGAACCGCCCTGAGAAGACGGCAGAGGTGTTTATTGACAATCCATTCATACCGCTCACCTCTGACTCCTCACCTCTCGCCTCTAAGTATGCCCGTGTCTATCGCACAGGCGACATCGTTCGCTACCTCACTGACGGAAACATCCAGTTCGTGGGACGCAAGGACGGTCAGGTGAAGATTCGTGGTTTCCGCATCGAGCTGAAGGAGGTGGAAGCTATTATCCGCGAATTCCCTGGTATCAAGGATGCCACCGTGCAGGCCTTCGATGTAGACGACGGTAAGAACCAGTCGTCTGGCGGCGGTAAATTCATCGCTGCCTATATTGTGAGCGATGAGCAGATAGACATTGAGGCACTGAATAGCTTCATCCTCGATCAGAAACCGCCTTACATGGTACCTGCTGTTACCATGCAGATAGATGCCATTCCTCTGAACCAGAACCAGAAGGTGAATAAGAAAGCCTTGCCAAAGCCCGAAAAGAAAGCCACAGAGATGGAGGTGGAAAGCAACGTGCCAATGAATGTGCTGGAGAAGGAGATTCATGACATCATCGCACAAATCATCAACACCGAGGACTTTGGCGTCACGACGGTGTTAGGCTACGTCGGCCTGACCTCTATCATGGCTATCAAGTTAGCCATCCAGATCAACAAGCGCTTTGGCGTAACCCTGAATTCGAAGGCGCTGGCTAAGACAGGTAGTGTACAAAGCATTGAGAACGAAATCTTGACGACGCTGATCGGTGGAGGTGCCGCCAAGCAGACCTCCGAGGTGGAACATGCCGATATGAGCAACATTCCACTGGCATACGCACAGATGGGTGTTTATGTGGATTCCGTCAAGAACCCCGAATCCACCATATACAACACGCCGGTCATAGTCCGTTTCCCCAAGAATGTAGATGTCAAGCTGCTGGCCAAGGCTGTGGAGACTCTCGTCAAGACACATCCCATGCTGCAGGCGCATTTTGGCAGTTCGGGCTCTGAAATCATACAGATTGTTGATACTGCACAACCTGTCGAAATTGTCTATAGCCAGTGCAATGAAGCAGATATCTCACGTTACAAGTTGGATTTCGTCAAGCCGTTTAACCTGCGTCAGGGACCGCTCTACCATGTAGAGATTGTCACCACTGATGAGTGGGTGTATCTGATGATGGATATTCATCACCTCGTTGTGGACGGTGGTTCGTTCGACGTACTTCTGGCGCAATTGTTTGACTTGCTTAACGGCAAGGAGATTGAACCCGAGACCTTCACCTACGCAGACTTCGTGGCTTCGCAGAAAGCTGCTGAGAGCAGTGAGGAATATGCTGCTGCCCGCGATTTCTTCCAGGAGCGTCTTGGAAAGGTGGAAGGTGTGACGGAGGTTGCGCCCGATCTTACCAATCCTCTGGAACAAGGCACCGTCGGTACCATATTTACTCTGCTGGACTTTGACGCCATAGAGAATTTCTGTCGTCAGAAAAACATCTCTCCAGCGCATCACATCCTTGCCGCCACCTTCTACACGCTGGCTCGCTTCACCAACAACGAGCAGCTGTGTATCACCACCATCAGCAACGGGCGTTCTGACTTACGTATCAGCAATACGGTGGGTATGTTTGTCAACACGCTGGCACTGAGTGCCCAGATTGGTGAACAGAGCGTCGTGGAGTTCCTGAGTGAGACCAGCAAGAATTTCGATGAGACTTTGAGCCACGAGACTTACCCGTTTGCACGCATTGCTGCCGACTACGATCTTTCGGCAGAAATCATGTTTGCCTACCAGATGGGCATTTTTGACAACTATACGTACAAAGAACAGTCGGTGAACGTCGAGACTTTCGAAACCGATACTCCTAAGTTCCGCATTGCCTTCTTCATTCAGAACGATGAGGCAGGCAAGCCCAGTATTTGCCTGCAATACGACAAAGGCCGCTACAGCCGCGAAATGATGCAAACCATGGCACAGTCAATCTGTAATGTCACGATGGCTTTCATCAACCATCCCGATGCACCGCTGAAGAGTGTGTCGTTGCTTGATGCCGGTCAGGTTACCTTGCTCGACAGTTTCAACCAGAATGATGTCGATTACGACAACACACAGACAGTTGTATCACTGTTCCGCCGCCAGGTAGAACTACATCCCGACAACATCGCCATGGTCTATCACGATATACGTTTGACCTACAAGCAGGTCGACGAACAGTCGGAGCGTATTGCACAATACGTCCAGTCGCTGGGTCTCGGTAGCGAGGATGTGGTTTCTATTCTGATTCCACGCAGCAAGTGGATGGTAGTGGCATCAATGGGTGTGCTGAAAGCCGGTTGTGCCTACCAGCCGCTGGATCCCAGCTATCCTGCTGAGCGTCTGAACTTTATGATGCAGGATGCGGGTGCTAAGCTGCTTATTGCCGATGAGGAACTGCGTCCCATCGTAGACGAATACCAAGGCAAGGTACTGCTGACCAAAGATATCGAGGCATTACCTGCAGCAGAGGTACCCGTCAAGGCAGACATCACGCCATCGTCGCTGTTTATCATGCTCTACACCTCAGGTTCTACAGGTACTCCTAAGGGTTGCCAATTGGAACATGGTAACTTAGTATGTTTCTGCCACTGGTACCATCGCTACTACGACCTGAAGCCTGAGAGTAAGGTGGCTGCATACGCCAGTTACGGCTTCGATGCCTGCATGATGGATATGTACTCTGCCCTGACCTGCGGTGCCGCCGTCTATATCATCGGCGAGGACATCCGTCTGAACCTGCCCGACTTGAACGACTACTTCAACAGTGAAGGTATCACTCATTCGTTCATGACTACACAGGTGGGCTGTCAGTTTGCGATGAACTTCGACAATCACTCGCTGCTCCATCTCTCCGTTGGCGGTGAAAAGGTACTGCCGCTCACACCTCCTACTGCCTATCAGCTCCATAATGCATACGGACCTACAGAGTGTACTATCTTTACGACTACATACCCCATGAAGGAGTACGAGCAGAATGCCCCCATTGGCAAACCGCTCGACAATTTCCGGTTGTACATCGTTGACAAGCAGTTGAACCGTCTGCCAGTAGGTGCTGTAGGCGAACTTTGGGTAAGTGGCCCACAGGTAAGCCGAGGCTATCTTAACCGTCCTGAGAAGACGGCAGAGACCTATCTGGCGAATCCGTTTACTAACGATGCGAAATACAGCCGTGTCTATCGCACGGGCGACATTGTGCGCTATCTGTCCGATGGCAATATCCAGTTTGTAGGTCGTCGCGACGGACAGGTGAAGATTCGCGGTTTCCGCATCGAGTTGAAAGAGGTTGAAGCTGTCATTCGCGAGTTCCCTGGTATCAAGGACGCTACCGTCCAGGCTTTCGACTACGAGACGGGCGGTAAGTTCATTGCGGCCTATATCGTCAGCGACGAACAGGTGGACATCAAGGAACTGAACGCATTCATCGGCAAACAGAAACCGCCATACATGATTCCTGCTGCTACTATGCAGATTGATGCCATCCCGCTGAACCAGAATCAGAAGGTGAACCGCAAGGCACTGCCCGCTCCTGTCATCCAGGCTGCCGACCACGAATATGTGGAACCCAAAAACGAACAGGAGCGTATGTTTGCCAACATCTTCGGCGACATCCTGTCGTTGGACAAGGTGAGTGCCACCGGCAACTTCTTCGAACTGGGCGGAACTTCCCTCATGGTGACCAAGGTGATTATCGAGTGCGACAAGGCTGGCTACCACGTCATCTATGGTGATGTATTCGCTCATCCTACGCCGCGTTTGCTGGCTCAGTTTGTGAGTGGAGAAGCCCCCGTCGAGGAAACCGACACTGAGGTCAGTGACTATGATTACACTGGCATCGATGCCATCCTGCAGCAAAACAATGTGGAGACATTCCTCAAGGGCGAATGTCAGCAACTGGGACATGTCCTCCTAACCGGCGCTACAGGTTACTTAGGCATCCATGTGCTGCGCGAACTTATTGACTCCGATGCTACAACTATCACGTGTTTGGTTCGTGGTAAGGATCAATCTGCCGCCGAACATCGCCTCAAGAACCTGCTGTTCTACTATTTCGAGAAATCATTTAAAGAACTTTTCGGCAGTCGTCTCTTTGTCGTGAATGGCGACGTGACGCAAGAATTCAATGTTGAGAGCCACATCGACACAGTCTTCAACTGCGCCGCCAACGTGAAGCACTTCTCCAAGGGAACGGACATTGAGGACGTGAACATCGGCGGTGCCCAGCGCTGTGTGGAATTCTGTCAGAAGACCGGCGCACGTCTCGTGCATGTCTCCACGACTTCCGTAGCAGAGATATGGATAGACCGAGGCGACGGTGAACAGGTGCCCTCGCTCAACGAAAGGAAATTCTGGTTCGGACAGTTCTTGGACAACCGATATATCCACTCCAAGTTCCTGGCAGAACGTTTGGTACTCGATGCTGTTGCCCATCATTGCCTGAATGCCAAGGTGATGCGCGTGGGTAATCTGGCACCGCGTAGCTACGACGGTGAGTTCCAGGTCAACTTCAACAGCAACAGCTTCATGGGACGTCTCAAGGTATTCTATACACTTGGTTGCTGCCCCTACGACCTGTATGACGAATTAACAGAGATGTCGCCCATCGACCAGACGGCGAAGGCCGTGGTACTTCTCGCATCGACACCCAAGGAATGCACCGTCTTCCAACCCTTCAATAACCATACAGAGCTGTTGGGCGATGTATTCCAACTCATGGCGAAGGTGGGTCACGAGATACGCTTTGTGGAGGATGGTGAATTCGAACAGGCCATTGAACTGGCAGGCCAGGATCCTGAAAAGGCTAAACTGCTCTCAGCCATTATGGCCTACCAAGATATGGCTCACGGGAAAAAGGCTGTCATCATAGAGCGCGACAACCGCTACACCTGCTCTATCCTGCACCGTCTCGGCTTCCACTGGAAAGACACCTCGTGGGATTACGTGGAGCGTATGCTGGTAGCTATTAGTGGATTCGGTTTCTTTGAATAGACACGAATACAAGATGAATACAAAAGAGAAAAAAAGTTTGGATTCACAACGTCATCTTCTTTGAAAGACCTCATTCTATATACAATTTCTTCATAAACTGGACTATGGTCTGTTCAGTATAAAACTTGGTACGCAGCGGGCGCTGCCGACAATTTCCCCGACCGCTGCCGATATTAGCAGCGGGCGCTGCTGATTACATCCCCGCCCGCTGCGAACTCGTAAGCTTTGGGTTTTCTCCCGCTTAGGTACAGGCTAAATCCCTGCTTGCCCCATCCTCTCTCCTTGCAGCAGACGCAAAAAAGACTCTCATTTGTTTTGTTCTTCGCTCGTTTTTTCGTAACTTTGCCAATAAAATGGCGAAATTACTCCGTCTCGGCAAAAAAAGAAACAAGTTTCTTTGTTTTGCTCTCAACTTTTCGTAACTTTGCACCGTGACACTACAAAACATACTAACGAATATGAGGAAATGGTTTTTATTGCTGACGCTGTTGCCCCTGATGAGTCAGGCGCAGACCAGCCGTATAACGACCTTGCAGAGTGCGCGCAACTTAGCTGTCACCAATGGCAAGCAGACGAGTAACCACCTGCTGAAGGGTACGGAGAATGTGGTGATGCGCTTCAAGGACGGCAAGCTGATAGTGGGCAGCGACACGCTAAGTCCTGAGACGACGAGCCTCAGGCTGAAGTCGTTGACGCGCTTTGCGATGGATGAGGACAGCGCGGCGTTCAATAATAAATATGGTGTGGATTTCGGACTGCTGGCCCTGCGCCGTTCGCTGAACGTAGGACAGTGGAACAGTCTGGTGGTGCCCTTCGCGATGACCGGTAGTCAGTTGCGCGATGCCTTCGGCGAGGAGGCGCAGTTGGCGGCTTACAAGGGAGTGACTGACGGGACGATACCTACGGTGGAACTTGAGCGTGTTGACCTGCAGACGGACGAGGTGGTGGTGACTCCTAACCAGCACTACCTGCTGAAACCGTCGCGTGAGCCTGATATTGCCGAGGGCCGTCAGACGACTGTGGCCTATGGCGGTACGAAGGTGGCGGGGCCTGTTTACGCGATAGCCGGTGTGACCTTGGAGAGTGGACAGACGCCTAAATACCAGTCAATGCGCTCACCTGACCGCAAGACGACCGTCCGCATACGCGGCAGCTACAGCAGTCTGGAGATTCCCGTGAGTGGTAACCCGCGCTATGTGTTGGGTGACGAAGGATACTTCTATCAGCTGACGGAGGCTACCGTCCAGAAGGGTTTCCGTACTTATGTGGAGGAGGCCAGCAGCGAGCATCCTGCCTATGTGCGCTTCTATATTGACGGCGTGGCCGAGGATGTGAGCGACCCGACGGGTATTAACGCTACGCTGGTGAAGAGTGATGGAGTGAAGAGTGATAAGGTGTACGACCTGCAGGGACGTCGCGTGGCCCAGCCCGTAAAGGGTCTTTACATTGTAGGAGGGAAGAAGGTTATCATAAAGTGAAAAGATGAAAAGGATTCTATATACATTCATATTGCTGGCCGCCTTCGGTGAGATGAAGGCGCAGGACTCGCTGTGGATACGCTATGACAACCGTTTCCAGGCTAACAAGGTGCTGGACATCAAGGGAGCCGACTCTATGGAGGTGAAGAGCGGACAGCTGAAGGTCTATCTGAATGATGGGAAGACGAGGTCGACGGCGCTGGCTGTGGACAAGTCGGCGGTGGTGTTTGCCAATCCCGGCCGCTACCTGCTGAAGCCCGATACCTATAGCGGCACGAACTACGAGAACGCGGCTGCCAAGGAGGGATATAACTTCGCCCACTCGCAGGAGAGTGAGCACTTCGTGGTGTTTTGGGACGTACGCTACGGTTCGAACCCTGCCAAGATACAATATCCCGGCGACGGCAACGTGGCCAATGCGAAGACCGTGCTCGACATTGCCGAGAAATGCTGGAAGATGTATGCCGACGAGTTAGGTTTCATCGTCCCAGGACAATCGACCACTGATAAGTACAAGATACAGCTCTACATACCCTACCAGAAAGACTGGCGCGCCGACGCTTCGGGCACTAACGGCCAGGAGGCTGGCGGCACATGGAGTCTGACGGGCATTGGCCACTTCAATCCCTGGGCGGCTGTCGCCCGTGGCGGCCATACCGTGGCCCACGAGGTAGGACACACATTCCAATACCTTGTCTCGGCTGACTTGGGCACCGATGCCGGTTATCACCAGGACCGCGGATGGCGCTGGGGCTGGGGCGGCGGTAACGATAATAGCTGGTGGGAGAGTTGTGCCGACTGGCAGGCCTACCAGATATTCCCCAACCGCCAGTTTACTGACGGCGAGTACTTCGAGCAGCACTTAGACCAGCACTACCTGAACCTGCTGCACGAGGACTGGCGCTACGCCTGCTGTTACATTCACGACTGGTGGGCGATGAAGTACGGACGTGACTTCATCGGACGGATGTGGCGCGAGACGAAGCCCAACGAGGACCCCATCCAGACCTATATCCGTATGAACAAGCTGACGCAGGCGAAGTTCTGCGACGAACTGATGGAGGGATATATGCGCATGGCCACATGGGACATCGACGGAGTGCGCGACCGTGCCAAGCAACGCATAGGTCAGCATAAGAATTTCCTGAAGGCCAAGAACGCCACCGAGCGTATCTACACCACACAGCCCGCCACCTGCATCCAGAACTACGGCTATCATATTACAAGGATGCAGCGGCCTGCGGCTGGTACCGTAGTCAAGGCTCACTTCAAGGGACTGACCGATGCCGAGGGCTATCACTACGTCTATAAGAACCGTGCCGGCTGGCGCTATGCCTTCGTGGCCATGAGTAGCGACGGTACCCGTACCTACGGCGAGGTGAAGGCCGACAAGGAAGGTACGGCTGAACTGACCGTCCCTGATAAGTGTAGCTATCTGTTCTTCGTCGTCATGGGTGCTCCCACCCAGCATTGGCCACACCCCTGGACCAGCGGCAAGGCCAGCAGCGACTGGTCGCAGAACAACGAACAGTGGCCCTATGAGGTGCAGTTCGAGGAGACCAAACCAATGTGATGAACTTTTATACTCTATAATTACAAATCAAAAAACTATTAGTATTATGGCAAACTTGTTTTCATTAGAAGGTAAGAACGCGTGGATTACCGGCGCATCTTACGGTATCGGTTTCAACATCGCCAAGGCTTTCGTGGCTGCCGGCGCCAAGACCATCATCTTTAACGACATCAACGAGGCTGCCCTGCAGCGCGGATTGGACAACTACAAGGAGGCAGGCATCCAGAACGTCAAGGGCTACGTTTGCGACGTTACCAACGAAGAGGCTGTCAAGGACTTGGTCAACAAGATTCATGAGGAAGTGGGACAGATTGACATTCTGGTCAACAATGCCGGTATCATCAAGCGCATCCCCATGCATGAGATGAAGCGCTCCGAGTTCCAGCAGGTCATCGACATCGACCTCGTCGGACCGTTCATCTGCTCCAGCGCCGTCATTCCTGAGATGATGGAGCGTCACGAGGGTAAGATCATTAACATCTGCTCGATGATGTCCGAACTGGGTCGCGAGACCGTCAGCGCCTACGCTGCTGCCAAAGGTGGACTGAAGATGCTCACAAGAAATATCTGCTCGGAGTATGGTGAGTATAACATCCAATGTAACGGCATCGGCCCGGGTTATATTGCCACACCGCAGACTGCTCCGCTGCGTGAGCGCCAGCCCGACGGCAGCCGCCATCCGTTCGACTCATTCATCTGTGCCAAGACGCCGGCCGGCCGTTGGCTCGACCCGTCAGAGTTAGGTGGTCCCGCTGTGTTCCTCGCCTCACACGCCAGTGACGCCGTCAACGGTCATGTGCTCTACGTCGACGGCGGTATTCTGGCCTATATCGGCAAACAGCCTAAGTAAAGAGATCTTGCGAACCGTGGTCGATATGCGTCACACGGTCGTTCAGTTCGGCCAACTTGCCGCTGTTCCAGCGGTCAGTAGTGCCAACGAGGTAGCCCGTAATGCGTTGCAGCTTGTCAATATTCCTGCTGCCGCATTTCGGGCATACTTCTAAGTGGTCGGCAGCGTTCTCGTAGCCACAGTCCATGCAGCGGTTGCGGTTGTGGTTGACCGAGCCGTAGCCCATGTCAAGGCGGTCCATCATGTCGACTACCGACATGATGACCTGCGGATTGTGGGTGGCATCGCCGTCAATCTCGACGTAGAAGATGTGGCCGCCGCGAGTCAGGTTATGGTAGGGCGCCTCGACCTCGGCCTTGTGGCGGGCCGAGCACTTGTAGTAGACGGGCACGTGGTTAGAGTTAGTGTAGTAGTCACGGTCGGTGATGCCCTTCAGCACTCCGAACTCCTTGCGGTCGCGCTTGGTGAAGCGGCCGGCCAGTCCCTCGGCGGGCGTGGCCAATACAGAATAGTTATGATGATAGCGCTCGCAGAACTCATTGATGCGGTCACGCATATACGTTACGATCTTCAGTCCCAGTTCCTGTGCCTCTTCCGACTCTCCGTGGTGCTTGCCGATGAGGGCAACCAGGCATTCGGCCAGTCCGATGAAGCCGATACCTAATGTTCCCTGATTAATAACGCTCTCAATAGTATCGGTCGGGCCTAACTTGTCAGCACCTATCCAAAGACTCTTCATCAACAGGGGGAACTGCTTGGCGAAGGCTGTCTTCTGGAATTGGTAGCGGTCGTCCAGCTGCTTGACTGTCACTTCCAACATGTGGTCGAGCTTGGCAAAGAACTGTCCAATGCGCTGCTGCTGATCCTCAATGCCCATACATTCGATGGCCAGCTTCACGATGTTGATGGTAGAAAAACTGAGGTTGCCGCGTCCGATGCTGGTCTTCGGGCCAAAACGGTTCTCGAAGACGCGAGTGCGACAGCCCATTGTGGCCACCTCATGCAGATAGCGCTTCGGGTCGTCGGCGCGCCAGTCAGCATCCTGGTTGAACGAGGCGTCGAGGTTCAGGAAGTTGGGGAAGAATCTTCGGGCCGTCACCTTGCAAGCCAGTTGGTAGAGGTCGAAGTTGCGGTCTTCGGGCAGGTAGTTCACGCCACGCTTCTTCTTCCATATCTGAATGGGGAAGATAGCCGTCTCACCATTGCCTACGCCTTCGTAGGTGGAGAGCAGAATCTCGCGCATAATGCAACGTCCTTCCGCGCTCGTGTCCGTACCATAATTAATAGAAGAGAAGACCACTTGGTTGCCACCGCGTGAGTGGATGGTATTCATATTGTGGATGAAAGCCTCCATCGCCTGATGTACGCGGCCCACGGTCTTGTTAATGGCGTGTTGCTGGGCGCGCTCGCGGCCCGTCAGTCCGTCGAGGGGCTTCTTCATGTAGTCTATCAGCGGCTCGTCGTATAGATTCTTGTAGTCCTCCCCATTCAAATCCTCCAGTGCCTTCAGCTCCTCTATATAGGTCATACGCACATAGGGAGCCAGATAGAAGTCGAAGGCAGGGATAGCCTGACCACCGTGCATCTCGTTCTGGGCGCATTCCATCGAGATGCAGGCAAGTACCGAGGCCGTCTCAATGCGCTTGGCGGGTCGGCTGGCTCCATGTCCTGCTATGAAGCCACAGGTCAGGATATTGTCCAAGGGGTGCTGAACGCAGGTCAGCGACTTGGTGGGGTAGTAGTCTTTATCGTGTATATGCAGGTAGTTATGGGCTACGGCGTCGCGGCTCTCCTCAGAGAGCAGATAGTCGTCGACAAAGGGCTTGGTGGTCTCCGATGCGAACTTCATCATCATGCCCGCCGGGGTGTCGGCGTTCATATTGGCATTCTCACGGGTGACGTCATTGTTCTTGATGTTGACGATATCGAGGAATATCTCGCGGGTCTTGGCCTTACGGGCAATGGAGCGCTGGTTGCGGTAAGCGATATATCGCTGAGCCACATCTTTGCGGCTCGACTTCATCAGTTCCACTTCCACCAAGTCCTGGATGGCTTCCACCGTCATCTGGTCATCACCGCGCTGTGCTATGCGATCGGTAATCTGGTAGAGTAGTCGCTCGTCCTCACCTTTGTCGGTATGTAACATGGCCTTACGGATAGCAGCCATGATCTTCTGCTCGTTAAAGCCCACAATGCGTCCGTCGCGCTTAACAACTGTCTGTATCATATATTAGTATTAAAGCTTAAAGATGGTTTTAGATTTTTGCGATTGCAAAGATACTACTTTTTTGCGTAACTCGTATGGCTTGGAAAACTTTTCTCGCGTTAATAAATGTCAAGTCGTTGGGGCGTAACACATTAGCGCAAACGGAATGCTTCGCGGGTCATTTCCACCGCGAGGGTGACCTTCCGGAACTTTCGGAAGGAGAGGTATTCCATTCCTTGGTGGGGGCGGTTGGTACCCCAGGAGTTTTTCATGATAAAGTACTTGTTGTCTGCGTCATCGTGAGCTATACCGACGATAGCCATAGCGTGGCCGCTACTCTCCCAGCAGACTCCGCGATGGTGGCGCACGGCACGTTCAGTCTTCACCAACAGCGTATCGATAGGTACATTGAGGAAACGCTGGTGCAGCCAGTTGTCGGGCACGTCAAGTTCCACTTCCTCGTAGTAGGGAGCATCGTCGGTGCTGGTCAGACAGATGTATTCATCGGGGGCACAGACACTACGTGCAAACTCCTGTGGCGTGTATTCGGCGCCGAGCATGAAGACAAAGCGTGGGGCAGGGGCATCGGCGCTACGCATGGCGTCGTAGGCCACGATGCCGTGTTTCTGTATCAGACTGATAAGGGTGGCACCCATGCCGCGCTTCGACTCAGGAGCCTGTGGCTCACATTCCAGCATCTTTTCTATATAGGTGGGCGACAGGTTGACGGAGTCACCCCAGCGCAGGTGTTCGGTCTCAATGGCAGCCAGCATGGCATAGGCCCAACACAACTGGCTCTTGCCCTGATCCTTGATGGGTGTCATGCGGTTTAGAACCTCATGAGTGTAATGCTTCGGCGGCTGTTGTGAGCAGCCGATCATCACCACAAGGCAAAAACAGAAAAGGAGTTGCTTCATTGATACCGTTCAAGTTTTTCCAAACAGTAACGGCGGAAGTCGGTCCAATGGTAGTAGGGCGCACTGTCTGTGGGAATGGGCAGCGTGGCTTCCTGCTCATTGAGCAGCACTTTCAACAGCACGTCCTTGTCCTTCGGGTTGCTGCGGTAGAAGACGAACTGCACGTTGGAACCCATAGGGAAGACGCTGGAGCACCACCAGCCTTTCTCTTCCAACTCGTCCAGGTTGTCGGTCTCCAAGTCATAACCATTGATGCCGAGCAGACACACCAAGGGCAGCAGTACCGTCTCGTGGCCGTAGCGCAACTGGGCACCGGGTTGCTTGAGCTGCAGGCAACTGTCGGCATCGGCAATGAGCTGGCGCAACAACCACTGCTGACTGTAGGGCTGGCGACTGCCGTTCAACTTGCAGGCTCCGTGCTGGATATACCAGAGGGCATTGTCTATCTGCCACATCAGGTAGAGCTCATCAATCAGGAAGAGGTCTCTCAGATACGTGTTCTGGGATAGATGGGTGTTCAACTGAAAGAGTCCCATCTTCATCAGGTAGTAGTTGAAGTGTTCCTCGTCTACAATCTCCTTCACGATGTCAGGATTCTTGAAAATCAGTTCCATCAGTCGGCTGTTACCCATGCGGCTGGCCGTGTAGTCGTCGTAGGCTTTCTGGGCCTCAGGAGTCATATACTTCTTCCTGAACCTGTTGTCCTGATGGTTCATGTAGTGCATGGTACGCTTCGATGCCTCCATCGAAAACTGGAGGTTGGGTTCTACCTGCAGCATCTCTGTGATGGCCGTTCCCATTGACTCTATGCAGCGCGGTACGGTGGTGCTGATGGCTTTCACCCTGGCTCCTGGACAGAATATCTCTGGGAACCGCTCTACCAAGCGACGTCCTATCTTGCGGTGCTGTTCCTTGCCGTAAGTGGTCAGCTCGCCCCATCGGTCTTCCGTGTCGGCCATGATAATCTGAATTTCGTCCAGTACCCGTTGACCCGTCTGTGTCAGTTCGTCCACGCTGTCGGCATGGAGCATCATACGGTAGGGAATATCAAAGCCCGAGCGGTTGCTGATGTATCGTGAACCGTGACGGCCGTAATGACTGAGGTAGAACGGCTTTTTGCCGGCAGGTGCAGGTGTCAGGTTGTCGGGGATGCTGTCAGGATAAGTGTTATAGTTACATGAGGCGTATGCCGGCTTCTCGCGGATAAGGTCTTTCACCTTCTGTGCTTTTGAAGGCGAAAGGGCGAGCAGGAAGAATGTGATAAGTATAGCAATCTGTCTCATGTCGTCATCTGTTGTTTTGGTTACCGTTGAATCTCAGGTTCTCATAGCGGTAAAGCTTGCGCAGGTAATAGTATTTTACGTCACGCCAATGGTAATAGGGCGCACAGTCAGTATAGATAGGCAGCCGGGCTTCCTTTCCATTGAGCAACACCTTGATCAGCACGTCGGGGTCTCCACGCTCACTGCGGTAGTGTATCATGACAATGCTACCACCCTTGGGGGCAATGCGATAGTTGGCCCAGCCTAAATGCTCAAGCGAGTCGAGGTTGCTGGTCTGTACACCGCAGTCGTCGAGCTCCATGAGGCAGGCCAGTGCCATAATCACTCTTTCTTTGGTATAGCGTGTATGCACAAGGGGGGCATAGCGGTTCAGCATGCTGTCGCCCATGTGTATCATATTCCTCAGCGTGGCGCGCTGCAGATAGGGCTGATCACCACCATTCAGCTGACAGGCACCGTAGTTGATGTAGTCCCATACGTTCCGTTGGCGCCACATGTGGTACAGCTCATCAGGCGTGAAGATGTCATAGAGCGTCACGCGACCGGCCAGTTCCGTATGCTGGATGCTGCCTGCCAGACGGAAGATCTGGCGGCTCAGTGTGGGTGGGTCGATAGTGGTAATAACGAAGTTCTGGTCTGTGAAGAGTGCCTCCATCAGTCTGGTCTCGTCAACCTGAAGGTCAGCAAAACGATTGTAAAGGACAAGCGTCAACGAGTCGGTATGGCGGTTGGTCAGCGTCGGGTCAGAGGGATTCAGAAAATTGGTCTCCCGATGTGTGGCGCGACTATTATAGTTGGAGAAGTGTTGCATGGCCGACAACTGAGCCATTGCATGCTCCATCGTCAGGATGCAGTGGTTTTCAACGATGCTGCGGCCGCTGTAGTATCCCTTTTCGGTAAAGACATCGGGGAAGCGCTCTACCAGTTGGCGCATTAGTTGGCGGCTCTGTTGGGCACCCTTTTCCGTCAGTTCGCCACTGCGGTTACGGGCATCCTCACGCACCAGCTTGATACGGCGCAGCACGTCGCGGCCTAACTTCGTCAGTTTTCCTAAACTGTCGGCCTGGATGAAGACGGCGTAAGGCTTCTCGTAGTCTTCAGGCTGGAGCGAATAGTAGGACGCCGGACAACCGTAATGGTTGATATAGAAGGGCTTCTTGCCTCCAGGTACAGGGGTATCCTTCTCCTTTGTTACGGGCAGGGAATAGAAGACACCTGCCGTGCGGTTCACGTCAGCCTTCAGTTCCTTGGCGACTGTCTGTGCCCATATCTCGGTGGTGCTGCCGACAAAAAAGATGACGGCTAATATCCGTAGCGTGAGTTTTTTCATCATTATTCCGGGTGCAAAGGTACAAAAAAGTGGGTATAAAGTAGAATAAGATACATTAAAAAATGCTTAATTATGCCGCTGTTACAAAAGTTTAGGGTAATTTTGCACCCAAATTCATGCATGAAATGAGCTTAACAGGAATAGCGCGCAGGATTTTTCTGCAACGACAGAAAGAACTGCAACGCCATATCAACGAGGGTGAGACGCTACAGCGCGAGGTGCTGAGCCGACTCGTCAGCAGAGCCAAGGATACGGAGTATGGCCTTGGCCATGCCTTTGCCGGCATCACGAATTATGAGCAGTTCGTCAGGCATATACCCGTCAACACCTATGAAGAATTGAAAGACAGCATCGACCGTATGCGCCACGGCGAGGAGAACGTATTATGGCCTGGCCGCGTAAAGTGGTATGCCAAGTCAAGTGGTACCACCAACGATAAGTCGAAGTTCATTCCGGTCAGCAGCGAGGGCTTGCAGCATATTCACTATGCCGGTGCCTTCGACACGGTGGCCCTTTACCTGCGTAACAACCCCCAAAGCCGTATCTTCGACGGTCGCGCCCTGATACTGGGAGGCAGTCATGCGCCTAACTACAACCTGCGGGACTCGTTGGTAGGTGACCTCAGTGCCATCCTTATCGAGAACATCAACCCGCTGGCCAACCTCGTGCGGGTGCCTAAGAAACAGACGGCTCTGCTCAGCGACTTCGAGGTGAAGCGCGACCGCATAGCCCACGAAGCCCTGAACAAGAATGTGACCAATATCTCGGGTGTCCCCTCGTGGATGCTTTCCGTACTCGACCGTGTGATGGAGATCAGTGGTAAGCAGCATTTGGAGGAGGTGTGGCCCAATATCGAGGTGTTTTTCCACGGCGGCGTGGCCTTTACACCCTACCGCCAGCAGTACGAGCGTCTCATCACGTCGCCCCGTATGCACTATATGGAGACCTACAACGCCAGCGAGGGCTTCTTCGGACTGCAGGATGACCCCAGTGACAAGTCGATGCTGCTAATGCTCGACTACGATGTGTTCTATGAGTTCCAGGAGCTCTCCGGAGAAGACGGAGCACAAAATATCGTACCACTCTGGGGCGTCGAACCGGGTAAGAACTATGCCATGCTGATTTCGACGTCATGCGGACTGTGGCGCTACATGATTGGCGACACCGTACGCTTCACCTCCGTCAATCCCTATAAGTTCGTCATCTCAGGCCGCACGAAGTCATTCATCAATGCCTTCGGCGAAGAACTGATTGTCGACAACGCCGAGCAGGGACTGGCCTACGCCTGTCAGCAGACAGGGGCAGAAGTCAGCGAGTATACGGCTGCACCCGTATTCATGGACGACCATGCCAAGTGCCGCCACCAGTGGCTCATCGAGTTCAGCCGCCCGCCTCAGGACCTGCAGCAGTTTGCTGCCCTGCTCGACCAACGGCTGCAGACGGTGAACAGCGACTACGAGGCCAAGCGCTATAAGGATATTACCCTCCAGCCATTGGAGATCGTCGTCGCCCGTCCCGGCCTGTTCAACGACTGGCTGAAACTGCGCGGCAAGCTCGGCGGACAGCACAAGGTGCCACGGCTCAGCAACAGTCGCGAGCATATAGAACAACTCATCAAACTGAACGCATGAAGAAACTGATATATCTCTTGACCCTCAGCTGTTGCCTGTTGGTTGTCGGCTGCGCCCGCATGGGCAACCCCGACGGCGGCTGGTATGATGACACACCGCCACGGGTCATCGGCTCGGAACCTGCTGACAAGGCCACGAATGTCAAGGCTCGGCGCATCGTCATCAATTTCGACGAGTTCATCAAGGTGGCAGATGTCCAGAGCAAGGTGATTGTTTCTCCGCCACAACTGGAAACGCCTGAAATCAAAGCGGCCGGCAAGCGCATCATCGTTGAACTGAAGGATACGCTGAAGGACAATACCACCTACACCATCGACTTCAGCGACGCCATCAGCGACAACAACGAGGGTAATCCTATGGGCAACTACACCTTCACCTTCTCGACGGGCTCTCAGATTGATACGCTCGAAGCTGCTGGTTACGTGCTCAATGCCGAGAATCTGGAACCTATCAAGGGCATCCTCGTAGGTCTCTATCAGGATCTCTCTGACACCATCTTCCGCCATGAGCCGATGATTCGTATCTCGAGAACCGACAGCCGTGGCCACTTCGCCGTCAAAGGTGTGGCTCCAGGTACCTACCGCGCTTACGCCCTGCAGGATGCCGACGACAACTATGTCTATAGCCAGAAGAGCGAAATGATAGCCTTCAGCCACGACACCTTCGAACCGTCATGGATGCCCGACACCCGTCAGGACACCATCTGGCGCGACTCGCTCCACATTGCCAACATTGTACGTGTGCCCTATACGCACTTCCTGCCCGACGACATCACGCTGATGGCCTTCACCGCCGTTCAGGACAGTCGTTACCTCATCAAGACTGAACGTAAAGAACCTGAGAAACTGGGATTCTTCTTTACCTATGGCGACACGCAGCCGCCCGTCCTTCGTGGACTGAACTTCGATTCGGACAGTGCCTTCGTCGTGGAGTCGTCGCCCAAGAACGACACCATCTACTATTGGCTGCGCGACACTATGCTCGTCAATCAGGACACACTGAACATCGAGGCACAGTACATGATGACCGATACGGCCGGGGTGCTGGTCAGCAAGACCGACACCTTGGAGTTCATTGCCAAGACACCTTACGAGAAACGTGTGAAGGCAAAGGAGAAAGAATACGAAAAATGGTTCAAGGAACAGGAGAAGAAAAAGAAGAAAGGATCCAGCTACGACTCCATCATGCCACGCAAGTTCCTCCAACTCCGAATCAGTCCCTCGGGTAGCATCGACCCCTACAGCCGTATTGTCATCGAGTCACCAACACCGTTGCAACAGATTGACACCGCAGGTATTCACCTGGCGACCAAGGTCGACTCCCTGTTTGTGCCGCTCCGCTATACCTTCCGTCAGCATCCCGATAACATCCGTCAGTACGTGCTCACGGCCCCGTGGCAGTTGGGTGCGGAGTACAGCCTCGACATCGACTCGGCTGCCGTTACTGATATCTACGGACTGGAGACCAATGCCGTCAAGCAGTCTCTCAAGGTGAAAACCGAGGAGGATTACAGCACCCTCGAAATCAACCTCAGCGGGGTCCGCGATACGGGTATCGTTGTCCAGCTCCTCAACGGCTCCGATGCTGTGGTCCGGCAACAGCGCGTCAGCGGCAACTCTACCAAGTTCCTATACGTCAATCCCGGCAAATACTATATACGAGCCTTCGTCGATGCCAACGGCAACAACCTCTGGGATACTGGCGACTACGATGCCGACCGGCAGCCCGAAGCCGTCTACTACTACCATCAGGAGACGGAGTGCAAGGCGAAGTGGGACGTCAAGCGCGACTGGGATCTCGCCGCACAACCACGATATCAGCAGAAACCACTCGCTATCACCAAGCAAAAACCCGACCAACAGAAAAAGCTCAAGAACCGCAACTTAGAGCGAGCTAAACAACTCGGAATAGAATATATACAAGATAAAACAGGAATGAAATTATGAAACATATCACTAATCTGACCCGCTGGATGGTGCTCACTGCACTCTTCACTCTTCACTCTTCGCTCTTCACTACCCGCGTAGCGGCGCAGAGCCAGTGCGGCATACAGAATACCGCCTTCAAGAGTGGCGAACGACTCACCTACGACCTCTACTTCAACTGGAAGTTCGTCTGGTTCAAAGTCGGACAGGCAACCATGAATACCGACCTCACCACCTTCGACGGCAAGCAGGCTTGGCGCTGTAGCCTCGTTACCGGAGGTAACAAGAAGCTCGACAAGTTCTTCACCATGCGCGATACATTGCTCAGCTACTGTAACAACGACCTCTCACCGCTCTACTTCCGTAAAGGAGCACGTGAAGGCAAGCGCTACTACATCGACGAACTCTGGTACACCTATCCCAACAACACCTGCAAGCTACGCATGCACCGCATCGATGCCGACGGTGAGGAACATTGGAAGGACGCACGTTACAAAGACTGCATCTACGATATGATGAGCATCTTCCTGCGGGCACGCAACTTCAACTCCGCCACCATGAAGGTCGGCGACAAAATCGCGATGCCTATCAGCGATGCCAGCCGTCTCAGCCATTCCTGGCTCGAATTCCGCGGACGTGAGAAGTTCAAGGTCGACGACACCAAGGAAAAGTTCAACTGCCTCGTTTTCGCATTCATCGAACGCGAAAACGGCAAGAACAACGAACTCATACGATTCTTCGTCACCGACGACCAGAACCACATACCCGTACGACTCGACCTCAACCTCTCCTTCGGTTCAGCAAAAGCCTTCCTCAAAAACTATAAAGGCGTACGCTCCGAGATGACATCGAAGATTAAGTGACGTCAGGCTTCACCTCGCTCATCACGAAGGTACTTTCGATAGCTCCCACGCTCTCGATGTCACCCAGTTTCGTGAGCACAAACTCCTGATACTGCTTCATGTCGCGCGCACGAACCTTCAATAGGTAGTCGTAAGCACCAGAAGTATTATAACAAGCCTTCACCTCAGGGAAGCGCATGATGCGGCGCGTAAACGAGTCGGCAATCTCGTGGTTGATCTGCTGCAGCTTCACCTTGCAGAACACCAGCAGCCCCTCACCCATCTTTTCAGGGTCCAGCACCGCAATGTACTTGCGGATATACCCCTGTCGCTCCAGCCGCTTCTGACGCTCGAAGACCGGCGTCGGCGTCAGGTGTACACTGTCAGCCAACTCCTTGGTAGTCAGCTTCCCGTTACGCTGCAGTTTCTTTAGTATCTGCAAGTCAATCTCGTCTAAACTCTCTGTCATGGTCGCAGCTGTTTAATGTATTTTTATTTCATTCACTGAACCTCAGTTTGTCCAGCTCCTGCATTGGCGTCAGCTTGCCGTCCTTATCTACTGCTGTGGCAAAGGGAATGGCGCTGAACTGGAATTTCACGGCCAGGTGCTTCCATTCCTCGTGGCTCACAAAGATGTGCTCACCCTTGATGTCGTTCTCCTTCATCCACTTCTCCGCCGTCTCTATGGGACGGTCCGTCTCGTCGGCAATATAGAGGAAGCGCACGGGCTTGTCTTTCATCTCCTCCACCTTCTCGCGCTCGTCCAGCATGCCCACCCTGCACGGTCCGCAACTCATGCCCCAGAAGTGAACGTATAGCCCGTTGCCCCTGTAGGGTGCGATGATACGCTCGAAGATGGCGTCCCCCTCAGGCGACAGCGATGCCTGCTCTTCCAGCCTGCCCTCGTTCTTGATCACAAACTGGCGGTAGTTCTCCAGTACGTTGTTGGCCACCATCCTGTTCTGTAGGTATGGTATCAGGGCGGCGACGTAGGATGCCATGATGTCAGGACTCTTTTCTCCCAGACGTTCTTCGTCGTACACATATCGGCAGAGCGCCATCTGCAGCATAAAGTCCATTTTCTTCAGTCTGAAACGCTCCAGTGTGGCCTTTGTCGTCATGTCGAAGTAGTCGGCAATGGTCAGCAGCGTGTCCTCGCGCTCAGCCAGCATCTGTCTGTGTAGGGTGGGGTTGTAGTCGCGTGGTAGCACGAATTGGTTCTTATAATCTTTCAGTGCCTGGGGGTCTGTATTCATGCTGATCTTTCTCAGACGGCTTGCCGACCAGCTCACGTCAACCATCATACAGAGGGTCACGAAGCTGTACAGATGTCCTGGAGATTCTATGGCAAACAACATGGCAGGCATGTCCAGCAGCCACTCTTCCCTGTCGGCCAGGAAGTCGTAGTATTCCGTCGCGTCAAACCTCAGCATGTTGTCAAAGTTCAGGCGCATCACCTCCATCAGTGGCTGCGACAGCGCCGTGGCGCCCAGCACCTCTTTCTCAAAACTGCTGGTGCCGGCAGGAACGGGCAGCCTGTCGGCCTTGATGTCGTCAATGATGGTGTCCATCATCTTCACCAGCCCCTTCTTCCATTCAGGTATCTGATCTTTCTCAGGCTTTCCTGCATTCAGCTGGGTACTGCCGAAGTAGTGCTTTCCCACCTCCGGCCACAGGCGGTTGATGTTAGTGCTCGTACTGTGTCCGCCAAAGGTCACACCCTCCATATCCGGCTTCGACACATCCATCATCATTTCCAGCGTGTCGCCTACGGCCAGAAACACATAGCCCGTGTTGTCCACGTGAATGCCCTGCGAGTGGGGCAGGGTGAGGGTGGCCTCGTAGCTGCCGTCAACCTTCACAGGGATGTTCACCACCGTCTCCTTGTCTGTGAAGTGATTGAACGTCCTCACCTGTACCACCGTCCATTCGCCAGCGTTCCTGTTCGTCACCTTTCCTTTCAGCACTGCCGTGCCCCTATGATACTGATACTCGTCAATGGCCTGTGCCGTCATCGCACATACCACTGCCATCACAGCCGTTAATAGTCCTTTCTTAAACATTTCTCTTTCCACTTTCCTTTATTAAGGAGATCATCTCAAATGCATCGCAAAGGTACGAAAAATATCGATGCGCGCCAAGACATTCTCAGTTTTATTTCAAAATTATTTGAAATGTTAGTATCCGTTTGCGGCTGAGGGCTGTGTGACTCTCTATATTCGCTTCTTTTGCACACAGACTTAACCCTAATTTACAAAACAGATCAGAGAACCGGTACCTGATTACATTTGGAGGCGCTATTCGGGTCGTTTGGAGCCTCTAAACGGAGTGAAAAGCGGCACTATTCGGGTCGTTTGGCGGCACTATTCGCGGTGAAAACCGGTGCTTTTCGGAATCAATACAGATACAGATGCATACACTTGTTTTTATAGATTTCTCACGCGTACCGCGTACGCGGTACGCGAGGACTCCTTAGAATTCATCTGTATTTCCTGTATCTGTATCGGCTTAATGGTCTTTAAAGTACACACTAAATTCTGGAGGGAGCATCGCTGCGGCCTCCAGAATTGTCCCGGGCACTACTCGTTTTTTCTACTAACTTTACTTTAGGTTAGTCAACTTAAAGCTATATGATATTTATTTGAACATTGCCTGCTTCATCATCTGTTGAATGTCGGCAGGCGTTTCTTTCATCCTGCAACAGTCGACAATGTACTTGCGCAGTTTTTCAGGCATGTTCAGTTGTTTCTTCCAGATGTCGTGGCGGGTCTTCCATGTGCCTTTGTAAGTGGTTTTATCAATCAAGACTACGGCATCTTTCAAAGGTTTACGTCCCATCTCCATGTACCATCCATCTTTCAAAGAATAGATGCCATATTCCTGTGGCATCAACACGCACTGGCCATCATTCGTCAAAGCAATACCCGCAGATGCATACTCACCATCAGGGCCATAATATTTGAATTGTGTATAGCCATTCGCCTTGCCACAGACGATTTTCTTCTCGCCCTCCCATTGCATCGACTCCATAAGCCATACGCCAACGAGTTCTTTGTCGTCTACTTTCACATTCTGGGCATTTGCCTGTAGCGCACTCATGAGCGCCACTGCCATTACTAACACGATCTTTTTCATAAGCTTTACGTTTTTAATTAGGTTTGACTTTGAATGAATGTCGGTGCAAAGGTACGGGCTTTCGGCTTTTCTGCCAAGTTTTTGAGTTTGCATCTCCTTTGCATCTTGCATGCAAACTGTTTGCACACCACTTATGCGCCGATGGAAAGGACGAATTCGTCCCATTCGCGGGCACCGCCCTTCTGTCCGAACACCTTTCTATACAATCGGCTGCGAACGGTGCTGATGGTACTGGCGTCACGGGCCAAGACTGCGGCCATGTCCGACGGAGCAATGCGTAGTTTGATGAGCAGGCATACTTGGTATTCAAGCTCAGACATGGTGTACAGTCCTCGCAACTGGCTACTGAAACCAGGATAGACTTTCATGAGCTGACTTTCGATGTTGTGCCAGTCTTCGTCTTTCAGTCGCTGCCCTGTGGCGATGCGTCGCTGCAGCACCTCGTAATCGTCGGAGGCGAAATAGGCAGACTCTACTGACTCGATGGCCTGCCTGACAGTTTGCGGACGCTCGTGCCATACCTCTTGAATCTGTTGCAATTGCAGCTGGAGCATACGTTTGGCCCTGCGGTTCTGGACAGCAATCCTGACGATGAGCAGCATGAGGATAAGACCGGCAACGGTTGAGAGGATAAAGCCGTTAATGACGCTGGCCTGGCGGCGTTCCTTGGCCGAGAGTACGTAACTTGGCACGTCCGAAGTAATTCCTTTCTGCACATTTGCGGCGACAATGCCTATGATGTCCGCGCCCCATTCCTTCGCAATATCGTCAGCCCGATGGAAAGTATAACGTATGCCTTCCTGCTGGATGACGATCATCGAATCGTTTACTACGGTCAAGGGCCGCGGGTCGCTACCTTCGAGATAGATATGCTCGCCCCTGCCCTTGTCAATCAGCGTCACGGAGCACTTCAGTTCAGGCTTTATGATTAACCCAGACTCCGTTTTGTTCAGCCAGCATTGGTACACTACACTGTCACCATCGTACAGCCGAAGCAGGGTGTTCTCCTGTTCATAATACGCATCAGGGCGGTCGTAGGGGAATTCCACCTGCCGCAACGTCCAGGCTCCCTGAAGTAGATACGGTTCATCGTTGTTGGAATGGCATGCAAGTAATATGCATACAGCCAAAGTAATAAGTATTTGTTTCATCGTTCCTTGTTTTGTGCAAAGGTACTTAGTTTTGCTCAAAAACAAGCAAGAAATCTGTTTGCATTTTGTTTGCATGTTATGAAAATAGAATCATAGGGACAGATTCTGTTCTTCAAGCAATAATATAGAAAGGAACTCGTTTGAACATAGTATCCTTCAGTCACGTAGAAGGGGACTTTGCCGACATTCCCAGTGCGGGAATGTCCTCTTCCCGCACTGGGAATAGAAGGCTCCCACCGTGGGAATATGTAGCGCAAAGTCACTTGCTTGCTCCTTCGGTGCTCAGGCGAGCAAGCTCGGAGTCCCTCTTACTTTTCACTTCTCACTTCTCACTAGCGAAGCGAAAAATTCCTTCATCCCTCCCGTCGGATGCCGTAAAACCCTTTATACAAAGGGATTTTGCTATTTTCATCTCTCCCTTCATCCCTCCCATATCTCTCCCGTCCCGAAACCCCTTTGTACAAAGGCATTTCCGAAGATGATGGGAGGGATGGAGGTTATTTCGTGTAACGAGTAAAAAAACGTTCCTTATTTGCGGTTGACGATGACCTTCTTGTTATTGATGATATTGATGCCCTTTACGGGGTGACTATGCTGGTTGCCGCTGATGTCGTAGATGCGGCTGTTGCCGTCAACCGATAAGTTGAGCATAGTGATGCTGCCAACCTTCGTTACTTCTTCATCAGTCAGCGAGTGGATGGCAAGGTCGGTGACGGTGATGGCATCGGAGGACGACGGGCGGGTGAACGTGATCTTGTATTCTTCTTGCCCGTCAGTTTATATGGACAAATGGACAAAAGGACAATAAGCGTGTTTTTTGGTGAAATATTTGGCTGTTTTCGTTTTTTGAAGTACCTTTGCACACAAAATCGAGCAACAGATCGACATGATCCCCTTTAACAAACCATACTGTTCAGGCCGTGAGCTGAAATATATGGAGGAGGTATGCCAATCGATGACGATGTCGGGAAACGGCGACTTCACCAAGAAGTGCCATGCCTTCTTCGAGCAGCGCTATGGTTTCAGGAAATGCCTGCTCTGCACGTCGGGCACTGATGCGCTCGAGATGTGTGCCATGCTTTGCTGCCTGAAGCCCGGCGACGAGGTGATCGTCCCGTCCTACACGTTCGTGTCGTCGGCCATCGCCTTTCTGCGCGAGGGTGCCCGCCTGCGTTTTGCTGACAGCGGAGCGAACAATCCCAACGTGACGGCTGACGAGATTGAGCCGCTCATCACGGAGCGTACACGGGTCATCGTGGTCGTCCATTATGCCGGCGTGGCTTGCGACATGGCCCCCATCATGGCGCTGGCCGAGAAACACAACCTGCTGGTGGTAGAGGATGCCGCCCAGGCCGTCGACTCCTACTACAAAGGGCGTCCCCTCGGCAGCATCGGACATCTGGCAGCATTCTCGTTCCACGAGACCAAGAACATCAACTGCGGCGAGGGCGGCATGCTGGTGGTCAACGACGAGCGCTTCGTGCGCCGTTCAGAGATCCTATGGGAAAAGGGTACCAACAGGGCCGAGTTCTACCGCGGTATGGTGAACAAGTACGGCTGGTGCGACACCGGCTCGTCGTTCCTGCCCTCTGAATTCAACGCCGCCTTCCTGTGGGCACAGCTGGAACAGATGGACGACATACAACAGCGGCGCAAGCACATCTGGGACATCTACGACCGGATGCTACGCGGCAAGCTGGAGACGAAGGGCATCCAGATGACCGACATCCCCGACTATGCCACGAACAACGGCCACATCTACTATATGGTCTGCCCCTCGCTCGACGTCCGCACCCAGCTCATGGGGTGGCTCAAGGAGCATGGCGTCCAGACCACCTTCCACTACCT
>Ga0310696_10001918_pt1 | contig 28725 bp, 23 predicted proteins | sample AusTroGonzalo_MG_4_FD_203885 | JGI IMG/M metagenome (GOLD analysis project Ga0310696, IMG submission 203885) | Bovine rumen microbial communities from tropical cattle in Woodstock, Queensland, Australia - Gonzalo_02 (v2) (version 2) | ecosystem: Host-associated > Mammals > Digestive system >... | reverse complement strand
TCTCGAAAAAGCTTCCCTCAATTACATTTTCAAGAATAATTTTGTTGCCTTGGACGCTAAAACCAAGCTCATCGGAATCAACTTTGTCTAAGTTTCGTTCTTCCATCATCCCACCTTTGGAACATAATACAATTTCTTGTGGCAGTGAAAGATGATTTACAGCATTTATGCTGATATAGGGTAGCTGTGCAGTAGTAGGAGTATTGCTTGCATATGTAATATTATCTGTTGAATATGACGTTGTTGGACAAGACAAGGGAATGCTTGTTACACAATCATCAAACGCAGGCCAAAAAACTCCAACCAAATTCCTTGTGAAATATATGCCACCAGTATTGAAATTTCCCTGATATGCATCAAATGCCCCAGAAGCAATCACTCGAAACGTATCATCATCATCACAATAAACGGCTTTGTTCAATCTGAAATTGCAATTTTCAGCGTTTGACAGGAAAGTCATATACTCAAAAGCGTCGTAGATCGTAAAAGAGGTATCCGTCTTCAATATGAAAGGTAAACCAAAGCCATTGGTGATGTATTGACCTATCACATTGTATGACACGTCATCAAAATCAATGTCATTGACATACAGAATATCCTTGACTACCACTTTAGGTGAAGGCAAAGATATGATTCTTGTATCATAAACTGTTACCTTGCCTGATGTGTTCAAGGAAAATTTAATAAAAAAGATACCGTCAATATCCATTGTGGAATTACGCACATCTATGGCCGCTACAAAATTATTGTCCTCCACATGCGTGATAGAGCCACCACCTTCATGCCAATGCCATCCTGTCGGGATATCAATGGTTTTGCTTTGTGAACTAATTCCAGTGAGCTTCGCATTAAACGAAGCTATATCTACCTTATTCTGGGAATTGTAACGAAGCATAATTCCCCAATTAAAAACAATATTGCTATTCGCCCCATTATAATAAACTATATCCTTATTTTTTACATATATTGTATCATAAACTCTTACGTTGCGCGAAATATCAAAAACAGCGTGAAATCCGTGTGTTGGATTATTGGCACTATTTTGCCCACAAAGTAGCAGGCGTTCATTAGCGGTAAACGGACAATAGTCCATAGCTGCGATTTCCTTAAAGGAAGAGTCCTTGCGAAGCCATTGTATATTCCCAGTGTTATCAGTTTTACCGTATATTCCTACACTACCCAATGTTCCAGCAAAGAGAATATCGTTGTTCGCATCCACTCGGATATCGTTGATGACAGCACCTTTCATCGCAGGGGTGAAATACTTTTTTGCAGTTACATTTAAAGTGGCGGCATCTAATATCAGAAGGTGCAGAGTACCATTGGCGACTGTCGTATTGTATTGTGTGGGCATCATTATGTATTGTGTTTGCCCATTATAGGTTCTCTTCGCCAAGGCATTATTAATCACATGGAGAGAATCCATATAGTAAATTATACTCTGATTTTGGCCAAAAGTTTGCAAGAAAAGTCCAAGCATAAAAAGCGTGGCACAAAATAATTTGAAATTTTTCATAGTTGTAAAAATTTATGTTGTTAATAATAAAAGTTCCTATTGGTTTTTATACTCCTGATAATCTGTAAAATGCACGCCGTTGAAGGTGAAGAGGCGGGTGAGGCTGTCGCGGATGGAGAGCTGCGCCGGGATGTTCAGCCACTGGTGCTCTCCGGTAGCGGGATCCTGCCCCAGATAGAGCGACCGCGCCGGCATGTTGAAGAACTCCTCACTCGTCAAATCCGTGCTGTCCTGCGTGGTGGCCGTGTAAAGACCTCCCGAAACAGATGCGACACAAAGTTGGGCACTCCCCGTACAAGTATGTCCCCATCCTTGACAATCCACATGATAATGTTGTCCATTAATTGTCACACAGCCATTACACTCTGCAGCTGTATGCCCTACTTGTGTTGAAATGTTGTAATAACTTAAAGATTTCTGATTTGTAGAAACCAGTTCGGCAACATGCTCGTTTTCTATGGTCTGATGAAGATTGTGTTTTTCACAAGAAGCAAAAAACAACACCGCCGCTGAAATGATAAATAGCTTTTTTCTCATAGTCTTGAATTTTTACTTACAAAGATAGCATAAAAGAGGGGGGCATTTTGGACGTTTTTTCAAAAACACGAAAAATTTTTGTGTAGGATAGAAATTTTTTTATAAAATATTGATTTTTAATAGTGTTGTTTTTTTATGGGCTTCTTTTCAAAGTTTGTAATTTTACACGAACCGCACAAAATTTAGGATAGAAAATTTCATTTTTTTTGAAGAAAATACACCGTGGTGAGACAATTTTTCGTGATATTTTCCGAAATTTGCACCCTCAAGAAATCAAAACAACATTTGTATGAACAATCGAAAACATTTCCTCCACGCACTTTGCCACATTGCCTTTTGGATTTTGATTGGCTATTTCTTTGTTTGTAATTCTCACCTGCGGCCTGGTGCCAACCAGTTTCATCTATGGAAAGAATATGTCGTGGTAGGGGCTCTTATCTTGTCTGTATATGTCTCTTATTTTGTCTTGATTCCGAAACTGTATCTGAAAGGATTTTTTATTGGTTTTGTTGCAGCTTCCTTGGGTGTAATCCTTTCTTGCGGATTGCTGGAAATATTGCTCTTGCGGCCAGATATAGAATCCTGCGCCAAAGAGACTATTCCCAAAGACATTTTTACCCAATATATGTTTACCTTGTTTTTTCTCTGTACTTTGCGGTCAGGAACCTATGTACTATGTTTTGATTTATTGAAATTGTTGCAAGTGAAGTCGGCCTCAATGGAGAAAAGCAAAGAATTAATTGTCAAGGAGGAACAAAAATTGCTTGTGGAGACAGACAATTCTAAGATGGATACGGTGGAAATCCCAGCAATCGTCTATCTCAAATATAAGGACAGAAGCACCACCATTGTGAATGCCAAAGGGATGGCATTCAGAGAATACAATCCTTTAATCTATTATGAAAAAAAACTCTCCGCCAATGAATTTATCAAGATAGACCGCTCTTTGTTAGTTGCTTATAAATTTATTCAGTCGTTTGATAATCAATCTATTACAGTTTGCTATGAGGGCAAAACCGATTCTTTCCCCATAAAGAAGCAAATTGTTGATGTCTTGCGTGCCCATTATCCGAACCTTTACCACGAAAGTGAACAGACCGAGCAAAAGGATAGGGAAGAGCAACTGCTTCAGGCCATCTTGGATTATATCGCCCAGAACCCTCACACAAAAACTCCAGAAATCGAAGAACAATTCGGACTTTCACGGAATGTCTGCCAGACTTACTTGAAAGAATTGAGAAACAGAAACCTTATTACTTTCCACGGTTCCAGAGGAGACAGCAGCGGATTCGTCACGGTGGGTTAAAAGGTGATAGGTGTCCCCTGACCCCTACATTCCTGTCCCCTGAACCCTGTTCCCTGAACCCTGTCCACCTTGGCCGCTGCCGCCGCCCATACGGTCGAACTCGTCGTCGTGGCCCTTGCGCTGGCGCATTTGAATCCGGTTGTTGCCGAAACGGTAGGTGAGGTTCAGATTCACTCCCCGCGACTGTCCCTTCCACCGCATGTCGGTGACCGTGCCGTCAGGATAGGCAGCGTGGTTCACCCACTGGCTGTTGTTGAAAATGTCCTGCACCCCCAATCGCACCGTGAAGGCATCCTTGAAGAAGCTGGCCTTGAAGCCGCCCCACGCGAAAAACATCCCCTTCGTCGTGCCGAACGTCTCCTTGTGCTGCGGCATCCACCAACAGGCAATCTCTATCGAATAGTGCTTGCAGAAAGTGAAGGTGTGCATCGTGTATAGCTGCACCACACTCACCAAACTGGAAGTGTTTGTTGTTTCATATTTAAAGTATTGTTTTCCAAGACTGTAGTTGACACTCCACATCATCATCCACCACTTGCCAACCGGGATGTTTGCAAAAGCCGACAGCTCCATACAATGCATCTTCCCGATATTCTCCGGACGCGTCATCTTGACATTCGTCACCTTGTCCGTGTAGAGCATATCCTCCTCGGTGCCTTGGATGAACGCGTACCCCGCCGTCAGGAACAGCATATAACGCCATGAGTAGTCCACCGAGAACGACTGCATGTATGTCGGCTTGAGGTGCGGGTTGCCAGTCGAGTAGTTGTACTGGTCGTCAATATCGACGTAGGGGTTGAGCGAACGGTAGTTTGGACGCGAGATGCGTGAACGGTACGCAAACGACAGCGTGTTCATCTTCGGCAGTTGGTAGTCCAACTGCAGCGACGGGAACACATCGATATAGTCCTGCTTGTTGATTTCGCCCGTGGTGAGCAGATTGCCCTTCAGATGGGTGTATTCGGCACGAAGCCCTGTCTGAATGCTCAACTGCCTATCGACCTGGAAGGTAGCTTGAAGGTAGGCCGCCGCAATGTTTTCATTATAGATGAAATGGTTGCTCTTGTTTTCCAGTAAGCTGTCGTTCAAAAAGTTGACGCTGTTGTTGTTGTTGCGGGCAAAACTTGTTTTCACGCCGCACTCGATAGAAACCAAGTCGTTGACAGGATGTTCGAAGTCGATTTTGGCCGTGGCCACGTGCATCCGGCTGGGGTGGACGAGGGCCGTGTAATGGGCGCTGTAGAGCGGGGTGAGGAAGTTGCCGGCGTAGAAGGGCTGCTCCCGGTCGGTATGGTTGCGGCTGTGATTGATGGAGTAGGTGGCGTCGGCGTAAAGCACGGTGCCGATGGTGTCGAACGCGTGCTTGAAGTTGATGTTCATCTGGTGGTTGCCGTGGTTCATCTTCGTCAGGGAGTTGTTCTCGAACGCCTGCACCAGTTCGCTGTTGCGGTAGATGCGGTTCTTGGAGGCGTTGGCCCAGTTGGCATTGAACAGATTGCCCTGATACGAGAAGCTCAGCGTATTGACGGAGTCGATGTAGCAGTCGGCGGCGAAGTTGATGCCGTGGGCGTTGGCCGTCGATTTGTTGTTCCAGAACTCGTCCGCCAGCTCGTTGGCGGTCTGCTTGATGGTGTCGCCTTGGATGAGGGAGACGGAGGTGCCGTCGTACCCGTTTTTCGACTGGTGGAACATGTAGTAGTAGCTGCCGCTGAGGGTCCACTTGCCAACACGGGCGGTGAGGTTGAAGCCGTCGTTGGTGCCGAAGGAGCCGTTGTAGTCCAAACCGGCCCAGACGGAGCCGTTGATGCCGTTGCGGTGCTCCTTCTTGGTGACGAGGTTGATGATTCCCGAGGTACCCGCGGCATCGTAGCGTGCCGACGGGTTCTTCATCACCTCCACACGGTCGATCATGGTGGCGGGCATGCTTTTCAGGAAGTTGGCGAGGTCATCGCCCGACAGGTGCGGGTCGCGGTCGTCGATGAGGATCAGCACGCCCGACTTCCCCTGAAGGGAGATGTTGTCGCTGTTGTCCACCATCACGCCCGGCATCTTGCGCAGCAGCTCCAGCACGTTGTCGCCCGCGGTGCCCGGATGCGACTCCACGTTCATAACGGTCTTTCCGGCCTTTTGCTCAAACAGAGGTTTCTTATAGACCACCGTCGCGCCCTCCAGCATTTTCGAATCCTTCCGAAGGCCGATGGTGCCCAAGTCGTGGCTGCCGCCCGACAGTTTGAAGGGCTCGCTGAACCAGTCGAGATAGCCCATGTACGACACTTTCACGAGGTAGGTTCCCGCAGTGATGTTTTGGATGGCGAAGGCGCCGTCCTTGTCCGACATGTCGCCCGTCACCACGGCGGAGTCGGCGGGGTTCAGCAGCATCACGCTGGCGTAGCCGATGGGGGATTGGGTGTCGGCGTCCGTCAGTTTGCCGCTGACCGTCCCCTTCTGGGCGCGCAGCGTGAACGACGAAAGGACGAAAAGGAGAACCAGTAGGGGAGTGATGATCTTTTTCATGGCTGTTTATTCTTCAATTTGTTTGATGATTTCATCGCAGGTATCGATGACTTTCTTGTGCATCCTGAAGCCGATGATACTTCCGAGGGCGCCGCCCACGGCAAGGAACAGGATGGTGAACAGGGCCTCTTTCCACGATTTGCTGTGGATGCCCATCTCGATACTGTACCACGTGAACCACGCCACGAACAGGACAATGCCGTATTTTAGCCAGTTGCGGTAGTTCTCTTTCAGCTTCTTGGCGGTTTTGGCCACGGTCAGCAGGTCGCTGTTCAAGGTTTTCTGGTTCAGGTTTTTGTGATATTGCCAAGTGAAAAAGTCGCAAACGAGCATGATGACAATGGTGCCGACGGAGAACCAGAGGGAAAGTCCGAGTTGCGGGAAGTAGGTGAATGCCATCAGGATGACGAAAGCGGAAGCGGCGACGCTGATCCATGCATTGTTGTTGATGGTGCGGGCCTTGTGCCTCATGGCGTTCCTGAGAATCTCCTCATTGACGATATTCTCTTTGTCCAATTTGTTTTTCAAGATTGCGGCTTGTTCGCGCAATTCCTCTAACGGTTGGGTGTTTTCAAAGTTCTCCATGGCTAATCTTCTTTGGTTTCTGACATTTGAATTAATTTCTGCTTGATTCTCAATAATTTGACGGAAACGTTTTTGACGGAAATTCCGATGATGGCGGCGATTTCCTCATAGCTGAGGTTGTCGAGCCAGAGCAGCACGATGGCGCGTTCCATCAGGTCGAGGCGGTTGATGCGGCTGTAAAGCTGCTGGATTTGGCGCGTTTCGTGGTCATCGTTGGTGAAAAGGTCGGAGGCCATGTCCAACGACACTTTCTCGCCGCGCCGTTTCTTTTTCCGGTCTTCGGAAATGCAGGTGTTGAGTGCCACCCGCCAGATCCAGGTTTCCACTTTAGCCTCGCCCCGGAAACTGTCGAAACCCTTCCAGAGGTTGACCAGCGTGTCCTGAAACAAGTCGTTCACCTCATCGGTGTCTTTCGAAAACATATAGCACACGGTGTAAATGGTGCTCTTATGCTTCCTCACGACTTTTTCAAACTCAAGTTCTTTGTTGTCCATCTTTTTAAGAATCAAATACAACGGTTAGACGCAATGATGGGAAATTTGCTACACTTTTTTTATAAAAAACTCCCGCCACAAACGAAGACGGGAGAATGGTTATATTCTATTGAGGTGCGGGACACCGAGACGCGGTACACCACGTCTCTACTACTACCCCGGCCTACGGCCACCCCTTCTACATAGAAGGGGAATTCACTCACTCCTACATTCAAACCTTTTGTCTAATTCCTAACATCTCTATATCCTATTCACTGTACCCTGTACCCTATTCACTATACCCTGAAACCTGTACCCTGTACCCTATCCCCTAACAATACGGGTGCCGCAGGCGGGATTGCCCAACTGGCCGGCTTCGGTGATGATGCACTCGGCACCGCCGTTTTCCACGAAATAGAGGGCGGCACGGATTTTCGGGGCCATCGAACCTTCGGTGAAATGGCCTTCCTCAAGGTATTGTTTCGCCTCTGCCACGGTGATGGTGTCGAGGGCTTTCTCGTTGGGTTTCTTGAAATTGAGATAGACTTTCGGCACATCAGTGAGGATGTAGAACTCGTCGGCACCGATTTCCACGGCGGTGAGGGCGGAAGCCAGATCCTTGTCGATAACGGCCTCAACGCCAATGGTGTAGCCGTCTTTTACGATGACGGGGATGCCGCCGCCGCCGACGGTCACCACGATGTTGCCGGCTTCGGCCAGCTGCTTCACGATGTCGATGTTCACCACGCGGAGCGGTTTCGGGGAGGCCACGACCTTGCGCCAGCCGTTGCCTTTCGGGTCCTCACGGAAGATGGCGCCCGTTTCGGCGGCATACTCTTCCGCCTCCTCTTCCGAGTAGTACGGGCCCACCGGCTTGGTCGGGTTCTTGAACATCGGATCCTCGCCGTTCACTTCCACCTGCGTCACCAAGGTGACCACATTGCGCTTCATGTTGTTTTTGACGAAAATGTTGCGGAAAGCCTGCTCGATGAGGTAACCGATGGAGCCTTGAGTCTCCGAAACGCAGAAATCCATAGGCATAATTGGAAGTTCGAAGCTCTTGTTTCCCGCTTCATGCTGCAGCATCACGTTGCCCACCTGAGGGCCGTTTCCGTGGCCGATTACAATATTATAGTCCTGCTTCAATAAACCCAAAAGGGATTCGCAAGTTTTCGTAACGTTCTGAATCTGTTCCTGATAGGTTCCTTTCTGGCCGCTTCGCAACAAGGCATTTCCTCCAAAGGCGACCACTGCTAATTTTGCCATAAATGTTATTTGTTTATCTTGATAAGTGTCTGAATTTTGGGGCGGCAAAGATACAATTTAGTTTGTAATGTTCATCATGTTTGTAAAATAGAAGATAATAAGGTCAAAAGTTTGAAAACGGTTAGTGCGGAAGAGACCTCGTATCTTCTACTTTCATTGTTTTTTTCAATTCCCCGTTTTCAATTCTCAATTTATTTGTACTTTTGTCGCCGTATTTTTCATACGATTTTCTGTCAATTCCAATAATCTAAAAACCAAATAATTATGAAAAAACTTTTTATCACCTTGATTGCTTTTTTCGGTTTGTCTGCAGCTTTTGCGCAGACCGTGCCCAACGCCAGTTTTGAAGAATGGACCGATGCCACCCATCCCGTGGGCTGGAACGGCACTTTCAGCGCCAACATTCCGATTGCTTATCAAGGTATGACCTTTAATGTCGTTATTGACTACCATGCAGCAAACCAGAGCACAACTGCCCATACAGGAGAAAAAGCAGTGGAGGTTTCCCCACAGACGGCAGAGGCATTGATGGGCGGCTTTTCCGTTTACTCCATCAACCTGCCCGGTGTTGTCCAGTTGGGACAGTTCAACACCGCTGCCTTTCAGAATATTGACGTGAGTAACCTGAGTTCCATGAATTTCGACATCGCCGACTATACATACGGCGGTATTGCTTGCAATCAGCTTCCCGAAAGAGTGACCGCTTGGGTTCTTTTCAGTTCTGTTCAGGACTCCCTCCGTGCCGCTGTCGTCGCCACCCGCTGCTATAACGGCCAACGCCAGGTTGTGGCTGAAGGAGAATACCTTTACGCAGGAGCCATCACCGAATATACCCAGATTGAAATCCCCGTTTCTGTGAAAGACGGAATGCACGGCATCCAGCCCGACACTGTCAACATCATCTTCAGCTGCGGCAGCCAGTCCGTCAATCCCGACTCCCGCCTCTATATCGACGATGTGGAACTCTTCACCGTGGAAGTCAACCCCGGCGATACCACACAAAACGAGGACACCACCGCCATCTTCACCATCGACAACCTGCCCGTCTTCAGCGTGCAACCCAATCCCGCCACTGACGTCCTCACCGTGGTGCCGATTACCGGCAGTGAGTACGCTCTCCGTCTGTACGATATGAACGGCAAGCTCGTCCGCGAACTTTATGGCCTTCAGAACGAAACCCGCCTCGATGTCAGCAACCTCAACAAAGGCGTTTATTTCCTGCAAGTGAAACAAGGCAGCAACGTCAAATCACAAAAAGTCATTATCAAGTAAAAGGTAGAAAGTAAAAAAATGCTAAACTTGACAAACTTTCCAACCTGATGGAGTTGTGGTTAGCACCGTTACACGGGATTACAAATTTTCATTTTAGAAACTGTCTGTACCGCCATGTTGAGGGATTCGATGTGGCGGTTACTCCTTTTTTGCCGGTGGGAGCGACGGCACAGCTGAATGTGCGGCGCTGGCGCGACATTGCCCCGGAAAACAATACAGCCTGCGAGACCATTCCGCAGCTCATCGGCAACAATCCGCCCCACTTCGTCGATACCATCCGCGAACTTCAGAAGTTAGGGTACAACCGTTTCAACTGGAATATCGGCTGTCCCGCCGCGCAGGTGGTGCGCAAGCAGCGCGGCTGCGGAATCATGCCGCACCCTGCGTGGGTGGAGGACGTGGTGAAGCTGGTTACGGAAGAAACCGACTGCCGCTTTTCGGTGAAGATGCGCCTGGGGCTGCGAAGTCCCGACGAAGGGCTCGAAATTGTGGAAAGGCTCAACCGTTACCCGTTGGACTTCATTGCCGTGCATCCGCGGCTGGGGGTGCAGCAGTACGAGGGAGTTCCGAATCTGGACGCCTTCCAAAAAATCTACGACCTTTCGGAACACCCGCTCATTTACAGCGGTGACATCTTCGACATTCCTTCCTATCAGCACCTCATGGGCTGTTTCCCGAATCTTTCCGGTGTGATGTTAGGACGTGGCGTGCTACGCAATCCGCTCCTTGCGGAGGAGTTGCGGACGGGTGTGGCTCTGCCAGAAGAGGTGCGGCGGCAACGGTTCCGCGCCTTCTATAGTGACTACGTGGACATGCTTCGGCAGGTGCGGGGCGAGCACGGCTCCCTTTCGGTATTGAAGGAGCTGTGGCATTACTTCGCCCATTTTTTCGAACTTACAGAGCCGGAGTTGCATTCGTTGCTGCGGCTCACCGATTATCACGAATTCTGCGGGCGGGCAGACTCATTCCTCTAAATCCCCTTTCATCCCTTCCTCCTTTCATCTCTTCATCAAACTGCGAGACGCAGTTTCCTCCTTTCCTCCCTCATCTTTTCATCGCATCCTCGCATCTCCTGCCCCCAATAGTTTTCAGTTTTCAGTTTTCAATTTTCAGTTTCCCCCTATCTCACCACGGTGACGCTGCCGGTGAGCAGCTGCGGTTTCTCGCCCGCGGCCTTGTATTCCATTCGCCACACGTACGTGCCTGTGGGACAGCCACGCCCGTCCCAGCCTTCGTACGGATTCTCCGTGCTGAACAGCTGTCGTCCCCACCGGTCGTAAACTTGGAGGCTGTAGCTTTCCACCCGTTCCGGATGGTTGAACACCGGCAGGAACACTTCGTTCTGGCCGTCGCCGTCGGGCGTGAAGGCGTTGGGCACGTGCACCGCCTCCTCGCACTCCTCCACCTCCACGGTCACGCTCGCGTCCGCCTCCGTGCATACGTTATACACGTGTACGCTGTAGGTGCCGGGCACGTCCACCCAGTGCGTCGGGGCGGTGGTGCCGTCGTGCCAAAGGTAGTGACAATAAGGCGTGGCGACGTCCAGCAAATAGGGTTTGCTCGAGCAGACGGTGGTATCCGGGCCGAGACTTATTTGTAAATCTTGGAAGTAGGTCACGTCGATGGTGTCGCTGGTGCCGGTGCAGCCGTCGGTCACCACCACCCAGTAGCGGCCGTCGCTGATGACGGTGTAGGTGGTGTTGGTGGAGGCATCCTGCCACAGGTAGCTGGCGGGGTGCTGCTGGGTGGCGTCGAGCAGCAGGGTGGCCAGCTCACACAGCAGTGTGTCGTTGCCGAAGTCCACATATAGCGGGTCGTCGTAAAAGCGGACGTGTATGGTGGCGCTTCTGAATCCACATTCATTACTAATACTCACGGTGTAGTCGCCCTCTGTCTGTGGGGTGAAAGTGGCGGAGGTGGTGCCGTCACTCCACCGCCAGAAGCCGGGCATGTCGCTTTGGGCGGTGATGGAGGCCCCTCGGCAGATGATGGTATCGGCAGGCAGGCTGATGTGCGGTATGCCTGGTGTGAGGACAATGGTACGGGATGTATCGGGGTGACAGAATTTCTCCTCAATCATCAGTACGACCAACGTGTCAGCGACCTCTATGGGGAGGAACAACTCGTCTTGTCTGTACTCTGTCCCGTTCACCACCCAACAAATCGGGGCGTGGGCGCCATAGTCCAAATGAGTTTCTAAATGCAGTATGTCGCCAATGCAGGCTGTGACAGTATCGTTGGAATAAAGATTGTCAGTATAGGTACAGCCTGAACCGCCACCACTGACACTGAAATACTTGGCCTTCACATCATTGATAGAGGCAAAAGCCCCCTCTTCCAGATTGGCGGAAAATCCGAACGGATTGGTAATATGAAATAGAGAGGGGATTTCATCATTCTCATATTCAATAACTGCTGCAAAATACCTGTCGTTGCAAACAGCGTCGCTTTGGAAAAAATCAGGTGGAACAAGAACACCATTTACATAGGTTGTGGTGACGCCTTCCGGGGGAACTGTGATGGTAAGCGTGGCCTGCACATATTCGGTATTGGCATCTCTCAAAGTTGGAATAACCACTTCTCTGACTTTGCGATCAACGGGTGGATAGGGCAGAATGGATGGAATTGAAGCAAATATGCCTGACTGGAAATACATGTGTGGTTCCAAAAACAAAGTACTGACGGGGAGAATCTTATTCATACTGAAGAAATGAACAGGATAAGGATACGGCCAGGACATCGAATTATGAACCCAAACCGTTAATCCCCCATTTTCAACATTTCCATTAGCAACATCTGTATATGAAGAGGTGGTCCACTCTATATTCTCTGGGCTTAAGGGAGAAAACATCATAAAATCATAGTAGTCAGCTACGAACATAAAATCATGACCAGCTGAAGACGGGTTGTAAAAACAGAAGCTTGATGTATATCTTAATGCATCAAATAGATAATAATAAACAGCCACAGGTTTGCAATTGGTTTGTACGGGCATATATGAATAATTGCTCAATACTTCATCAGGCGCCACCCCGGAAATAGCCAAAACTTCACCTGTGTTCAGCAGGTGCGTCTGAGCAGGAATGAGGACTTCATTTTCGAATTGGAAATATTCGTTGAAGTGCGAAATGCCATGACATTCATAGTGTTCAGGGATGAAAACTTGGGTGCTGTCCTCCGTAGCAACAATAAAATAGGAAAGGAGACAGGGAGAGCCGTCACTTATAGCACAAAACTCAATATAGTCCGGCACGAAATATTCACAATCATACACCTGCAAAGGAATCAGTTGGAACTTTGAGAAACTTCTATAAAAATCGTTTGCATTACCAATCGGATTAGCTGCCACTTCGTTCTGGTTGGAAATCAGATATGCCCACACATCACGTTCTGTATGGATATGGACACCCTTTTGGTGTATTCCCGAAGTTGGAAAGCATAATATTTCTGCGGCGGGAACTTTGATTTCAGTTACTGCCCCTGGAACAACTTGAAAGTTTTCCGTCCAGCCGGTAGCAGGATTGTTCACGAATCCGCTACAATTCTCCAATCCCACGATTTGAATCGTGGCAGTGTCTTGCACATTGTACGTATTGGGTTGTGTCAGTTGGGTGTAAATGTATGCATAGAGGGGTTCTATGTTATCTATATCATAAAACTGCTGCTCGTCAACAGCACTCCCCAATTGGTGTACGGATGTCACCCAGAAGTCCGTGCCAGCATTGGTCTGCTCGTGCTGCTGGGCGGAAAGCGGCAGAAACCACAAAGCAAGCAGCAAACAAAAGACGACCTCAAGACGGACAGACGTACGCATGATGGATAATTAGGAGATTTGGGGGCAAAAGTACGAAAAAGTTTTAAAAAGTTAAAAGTCTAGAGTTTAGAGTTAAGAAGTGAAGATGTGAAAATGTGAAGGTGTCATTTGGTAGAGCCGTCATATTATGGCGGCTATCGGCGAGTTCGGAGAAGGAATTAGGAGTTAGGTGTTAGGAATTAGGAATTAGGAGTTAGGTGTTAGGTGATAGGTATGAAGAAGGGCTGTGCACGGGCAACCTTTTACCTTCTACCTCCTACCTTATACTCTATCCTTTCATCCCTTCATCAAACTGCGAGACGCAGTTTTCTCCTTTCCTCCCTTCATCTTTTAATCGCATCTCCCCCCAATAGTTTTCAATTTTCAGTTTTCAATTTTCAATTCTTCACGAACCGTGCCGTCTTCACCCCTTCTTCCGTCACCGCACGGAGTTGTAGAGACGCGGTACATCACGTCTCTACAAATAGGGCAAAATGATTTTTCGTTTTTATTCGCGCACCTCAGCAGCAAACTGTTGGGCGCGGTCGGCACCTTCGCCCGTGTTCACCAGCACCGTCTGCCCATTCTGGATCTTGCCCTCTTCCAACGCCTCGTAGAAACCGGCCAGACATACGGCGGCGGCGGGTCCGAGCAGGACGTTTCTTTCTTTGTACGCAATGCGCGCAATGTTCACCAAATCAGCTTCTTTCACACGCAGGAAACCGCCGCCGCTCTTCCGCACGATCGGAGCCACAATCGGGAACATGCCCGGCGTACCCGTTGAAAGAATCGACACCATCGTCTGCGGGTTCGGAATGGAGGGGAAGTGCGTTTCGTAACCTTCCGGAAAACCAGCAGCTACGGCATTTTCCCAACCCTGCACCATCGGGTCGCACGTATCCTGCTGTACCAGAAGCAGTTTCGGCAGCTTCACCTCCGGATACACGTCCTGTATCTCCCGCACGCCCTTGTCCACGGCAATCGGGCCGGTGCCGCCACTCACCGCCTGCACATACACGTCGGGCATCCGTCCCATCTGGCGCATGAACTCGAACACCATCGTCTTCTTCGCCTCCACACGCAGCGGGTCGATATTGCCGCCCGAAATCAAAACGTTGTTATTCTTATGGTAATCAGCAGCTTCCTTCTTAGCGGCCCCATAGTCGCCCTCCGAAATCACGAGGTTCTGGCCGTAGGAACGGATCTCCTTCACGGTGTCCTCGCACACACAGTTGGGCACGAACACGCTCAGACGGATGCCCGCCTTCGCCAAGTACTTGCTGAAGGCCGTGGCCGTGTTGCCCGTAGAGGCCACACAATACTCCTTGATGCCGTTCTCCTTCATCACGGAGGCCGCCAGCGCCGCCGCCACATCCTTGAAGGTGTTGGTGCCGCCGTTGAGGTCGTTGCGATAGACCATCACCTTGCAGTCGATGCCGTACTTCTCCTTGGCGAATTTCTCCAAATAATCCCACTCCTCAATCGGAATTGCGCCCTCATTATAGGTAATCTCGTTGGCCTTGTCCTCCAACGGAAGGTAGTCGAAATAGTGCCAAAAATTGGCAGCATTTTCTTTGTACAACTCCTTCAATTTGGAATAATCGGCGTTGTAACTAACTTCCACATAATTGCTTCCACATTCGGGACAAACTTGATTTCCGGCAAACCACTCCTTGAACGACGGAATGACATGGCCACATTTTTTGCAAACTAAACGGTATTTCATAATATTAATGGTTTTGATTATTTCGATATATTTGAGACGCGGCATGCCGCTAACTCTACGGCGCCTTCTATTGTGTTCTACTACCCCGCCCTTCGGGCACCCCTTCTGCTGTGTTCTACTACCCCGCCCTTCGGGCACCCCTTCTTCCAAAGAAGGGGAATTATACCTGATCCCTATCCCCTATTCACTGTACCCTGTACCCCTGTACCCTACACAGAGACTTCCGCTTTGATGTGCGGGTGCGGGTCGTAGCCTTCGAGGGTGAAATCTTCGTATTGGAAATCGAACAACGATTTTACGTTGGGGTTCAGCTTCATCACGGGGAGTTTCCGGGGCTCACGGGTGAGCTGTAACCGCGCCTGTTCCAAATGGTTGGAATAGAGGTGGGCATCGCCGAGGGTGTGGATGAAACTGCCGGGCTTGAGACCGGTCACCTGCGCCATCATCAGGGTGAGGAGGGCGTAGGAGGCGATGTTGAAAGGCACGCCGAGGAACACGTCGGCACTGCGCTGGTACAACTGGCACGACAACTCGCCATTGCAGACGTAGAATTGGAACATCACGTGGCAGGGCGGCAGCGCCATCTTCTCAATCTCGCCCACATTCCACGCACTGACGATGAGCCGGCGCGAGTCGGGTTTTTTCTGTATGTCGTTGAGTACCTGCGAAATCTGGTCAACGGTAGTATGGTCGGCGCAGGCCCATGAACGCCACTGCTTGCCGTAAATGGGACCGAGGTCGCCGTTCGGGTCGGCCCATTCGTCCCAAATCGTCACCTTATGGTCATGCAGGTAGGCAATGTTGGTGTCACCCTGCAAAAACCACAGCAGTTCGTAGATGATGGAACGGAGGTGCAACTTCTTGGTTGTCAGCAGGGGAAAACCCTCCTGCAGGTTGAAGCGCATCTGATGCCCGAAAATGCTGACCGTGCCGGTGCCGGTACGGTCGGACTTCTCATGTCCCTCTGTCAAAATAGTTTGTAATAAGTCAAGATACTGTTTCATAACGGTTTTTTTCTGGAATAGAGCCGCATCTCATCAATGAACTGCGCCACCTTGGGATGCGTGAAGTAGCGCACGGTTTTGCCTTCGGCCAGCATGTTCCGGATCATCGTGGCGGAAATCCCGATATAGGGCGCGTCCACGAAAGTGACGTGCGGATGGTTTTTGTACTTTCCGCCATCGGAACCAATTCTGGGATAGGCATATATGGAATAATTTTCCAAAATAAACTCGTAGTTTTTCCACTTCTCGATGGTCTCCAAATTGTCCTCGCCCATAATCAGCACGAACTCCTTGTCAGGGTACTTTTCCTGCAAGTGTACCAACGTGTTACAAGTATAGGAAGGCAGCGAAAGGTGAAATTCAATGTCGCAGGAGCGGAAACGGGCGTCGTCCTCCACCGCAAGGTTCACCATATAGAGACGCTGGTGCTCACTCAGCAGTGACTCCTTTTTCTTCATGGGATTGTTCGGAGATACCACAAACCATAGTTCTTTCAAATCGGAATTTTCCACAAAATATTCAGCCATAATAAGATGGCCGATATGGATAGGGTTAAAGGAACCGAAGAAGAGACCTATTTTTGGCATAGGAAGTCGTGGATTAAACGGTTGGCTTCGTTGCGGGCGACCTCCAATTGGTCGTTGATGAGAATCACATCAAACTGCGGCGCAAACGACATTTCGTATTCAGCTTTGTCAAGACGTTTTTTCAATGATTCGGGCGTTTCGGTACCCCGTCCTATTAACCGCTCTTTCAAGGTTTCCAAGGTGGGCGGCTGCACGAAAATAGCCAATGCCTGATCACCATAATATTTCTTAATGTTCAGCCCGCCAAGCACATCCACATCGAAAATCACGACTTTGCCTTCCCCGCAAAGACGGTCCACTTCCGACTTCAACGAGCCGTAATACTGGCCTTTATACACCTCCTGCCATTCCAGAAAATCTTCATTTTCAATTTTTTTCTGAAATTCGGGGACAGAGATGAAGTAGTAGTCGCGGCCATCCGTTTCCATCTCGCGTTTGGCGCGGGTGGTGGCGGAAATGGAGAAGGAGAGTTGCGGATACTGCTCTAACAGATAACGCACAATGGAGGTTTTTCCTGCACCGGAAGGGGCTGAAAAAACGATGAGCTTTCGTTCCATAGTATTGTGTTTTAATTATTTACCAATACATAAAACCAATCCTCACTCCCACGAAATGATAAAATTTCTTTTCCGTGCGGTTGGTGGAGATGGCGGAATAATCCTGTTCTGTCGGACCATAAACCGAATATTGGAGGGTGGAGTGCTGCACCTTATAATCGGCTGCAATGAAAAGGTGCAACTGTTCTTTAATCTGCACTTTAGCACCAATACCCGTATTCAGATGCAGCCCCGATTTCGCGCCGTGAATCACGCGCGTCATCTTCTCCGGCTGCGAAGAAACGTACCACTTGAAGGCATAACCGGCATTCATATACCAGAGCGGCGTCGCCTTACGATCTATAAATTCGACAATAAGGTTTCCCGTAAGAGGGATGAAAGCCGTGCGCTTCCAGACATCCAAACCCAATTCAATACCTAAAGAAACGTACGGATTGAACTGATAAGCAACTAGTTGGTTCACACTAAAAACGGGAATTTTGTTATCCAATTTCCGATTTCCAAAGTGCAATGTACCAACGCCCGAATTGAAACCGGCGGTGGTCATATAGGTGAAATGCGAACGGTAATGCTTGGTATTCAGCATCGTCTGGGCTTCCAGTGAAGTCGCTGCCGCAAATAGGCAAACGGCCATCAAAATTCCTGCTAACTTCTTCATAACCTACTGTTCTATAAGTTCTTTTGCGGCTTGGAGGGCTGCGTCGCCGCAGTTGTCGCCGCTCATCATTTTTGCAATTTCCATAATTCGTTCGGCCGCGTCCAACGCCCGCACCTGCGTTTGGCTCTTCTCCCCTATCACTTGCTTAAACACCTGATAATGAGAAGTTCCCTTGGACGCAATTTGCGGAAGGTGCGTGATAACCAGCAGTTGTCTTGATTGCGCCATCTCCTTTATCAGCTTGGCCACCTTGCCGGCAATTTCTCCGGAAATGCCCGTGTCAATCTCGTCAAAAACCACCGTCGGAAGGACGGAACGGTCAGAAATCACCGATTTCACAGCCAACATCAGGCGCGACATCTCACCGCCCGAAGCTACTTTTTCCAATTCCGCCAAATCCACCCCCTTGTTTGCCGAAAAAAGATATTGCACCTCATCTATGCCATTTTTTTGCAAAGTATCGGATGGGGTGATTTTTATAACAAATTGGGCATCAGGCATCCCCAGCTGGTGAACTTTCTGAAGCACCTCTTTTTGTATGGCGGAAATAACGGAAACCCGCTTCTTGGAAATAGCTTTGGCTTGGGCCTCCGCATCCGATTTCAGCTTCTCACACTCCTTCCTTAACCGCTCAATGGTCTGTTCGTCATCGGTAAAGGCCGACAATTCAGCCTCCACCGACTGCATCTTCGCTATCAGAGCCTCCACCGAAGTCACATGGTGCTTTTGCTCTAAAGTGTTCAGTAAATCAAGACGTTGACGCTTGCTTTCCAACAATTCCGGATCATAGTCAATCTTATCATTCAAAGAAAGAACCTCACCCGAAATATCTTTCAAATCTATGAAAGCACTCTCTAATCTATCATTAATAGATTCAATATCAGGATGATAAGCAGCAATGGAAGCACTCAGCGACTTGATTTCATGTAGCTGGTCCAAGACACTCCCCTCTTTTTCCGAAAGCTGCTGGGCAATTTGGCTGAAATTGTCCTTAATGGTCTCTGAATGAGAAAGAAAGTCAATATCCTGTTCCAACTGTTCCTGCTCACCCATCTGCAATTTTGCCTTGGAAAGCTCGTCGTAAACAAACTGCATAAAATCCCTCTTTTCCAGACGGTTGCGTTGGGTTTCCAGTAGTTGGGACAGTTCCGACTCTTTCTGTTTATATTGTTTGAGTACAGCACGATAGCTCGTCACTTCGGGACGGATTCGGGCGAACTCGTCCAGCACATCAACGCGGAAGTCGGCATTATGGAACAGCAAGTTATGGTGCTGGGAGTGGATGTCAATCAGTTTCGAGGCGAGTTCCTTCAGAACCGTAAGGTTGACAGGGGTGTCATTGATGAACGCCCGCGATTTCCCACTTTCGGTAATTTCCCGACGAATAATGGTATTATCCTGATAATCAAGGTCGTTTTGTTCAAAAAAAGAAGCAAGGGAAAGACCTTTGATGTCAAAAACCGCCTCCACGGAGCATTTTTTAGACTTATCAAAAAGCACGCCCAAATCGGCACGATTGCCCAAAATCAGGGAAAGAGCACCCATAATAATGGACTTTCCCGCTCCAGTTTCACCCGTGATGACCGTCATCCCTTTGTCAAAACGGATTTGTAATGAGCTAATTAGCGCATAGTTTTCAATGTGGAGCGAGAGAAGCATACCGTTTAGTTGGCCTTGTTGATGGCATCGTACTTGGAACCGTTGGCCGGATCAAGCTGCTTCATCAGGCGCACCACCTCGGCTTTTTCAGAAGCTGTGGCTTCTTTGAAGATGTTTACGATTTCGTCTGACTTGGCCTGAACGAAAACTTGTACGATGTAAATATTTGATTTTTGCGAATTTACCTTTTGAAGGTCGCGGATAGCTTCCAAGACAGAGGCACGGCCTATATCGGTGGACTCCTGCATCATATCCAAACCCAGACGATGGTATTTGTAAAGAAAATCGTGGATTTTGCTATAGGTTGGATTTGTCAGGTTCTCAATCAGCCAGTAGCGGTTGCGCTGGCCGGTCTCATACGACTTCCAACCGGGCTCGCTTGCATTCTGGCAAGTATTCACAATTGCTTGAGCCTTATCATAATACGGAGAACCGCCATTCAAAGAGAAGGTGTCGAAATCAAGGGCAAGGAAGGTGTTCAGGTAGAAAGCGACCAACGAAGTGAGCTGATTAAGGTTGCTGTTTTCGGCATACTCTAACGGCGCGCCTTCCTCGTAGGTGAATTTCACGTTTTTGTCCTGAAAATTAAGCACCGGCGACTTGTAACTTGTGCCATAGATGGGTCTTTGAAGCTGGATGGTCAACGTGGCTTCATACGTGTCGCCCGTCATCGCCGTGATATTGATCATAATGGCACATTCAATACGCTCGTTGGTCTTAAAGGTATATTGGCACCACTTGCGATCATTGACAAACTTATGTAAATCTTGCTGTAAAGTATTGAATCTATTACGGTTAGAACCTGCAATCTGGCTCGCGTTCACGGACATCTGGCACTGAAAATCCTGCGCCATCATCGCAAACGAGATAAGCATCAGAAAGAGAAATGTGCAAATTTTTTTCATAGTCTCAATTTATATAGAGAGTTTATTTTTCATATAATCAATCACATACGACACAATATCTTCTGCTACTTGCGCTTTGTCTTTCAGTTCACCCTGCACCTTGTTCCCATTACGGTCCAAAATCGTCACAAGGTTGGTCTGGCATTGGAAGCCTGCACCCTCATTGCGCAACGAGTTCAAAACGATGAGGTCGGCATTTTTATTTTTCAATTTGGTCAAAGCATTGGCCTCTTCGTGTTCCGTTTCAAGAGCAAAACCCACAATACATTGGTTTTCAGTTTTTTGCTTTCCTAAGGTGGCCAAAATATCGGTGGTTTTTTTCAGGGGAAGAACCAGCATTTCGTCGTGCTTCTTGATTTTTTCCGGAGCGACCGTTTCGGGCGTGTAGTCGGCCACGGCGGCGGACATGATGATGATGTCGGCAGCGGGAGCAACCTTCTGGCACGCCTCCAACATTTGGGCGGCAGTCCGTACGTCAACCCGCTCAATCATCGGGTTATCTACCTGACAGTTAGTAGGTCCCGTCACCAAGGTGACTTGGGCACCGTGGCGGGCGAGAGTGCGCGCGAGGGCGAAACCCATCAGTCCGGACGAATGGTTTCCGATGAAACGGACAGGGTCAATCGGCTCGTAGGTCGGGCCGGCGGTGACGAGCGCACGCTTTCCTTTCAGATCCTGCGTGGCGGTGAGGGCATCCCAAACGGTGGTGAAAATCTCCTCCGGTTCTTTCATCCTCCCCTCCCCTGTCGTGCCGCAGGCCAGGAAACCGGCGTCAGGTCCGACGAGCGTAACCCCACGCTGCTGCAAGGTCTGGAGATTTTGCTGCACGGCGGGATGGGCCAGCATGTTCTTGTTCATGGCGGGGGCGAAAAACAGCGGTTTCGTACAAGCCAACAGCATCGTCGAGAGCGCGTCATCGGCGATTCCGTTGGCCAGCTTGCCGATGATGTTGGCGGTGGCGGGTGCCACGACCACGGCATCGGCCCATTCCGCAAGCGAAATATGCTCAACGTCAACGTGTTCCGCTGTACCAAACATATCGGAATAAACGCTATTCTGCGACAAGGTCTGGAGGGTGAGCGGGGTGACGAATTCCAAAGCGTGGGGCGTGGCCACAACCTTCACCTCAGCACCTGCCTTCTTGAATAAACGAATGAGAGATAGTGACTTATAAGCCGCTATCCCTCCCGTAATTCCAATGACTATGTGCAAATTCTTACACATTTTGCGCCTCTGCGTCAGGTGATTCCTTGAAATAGATCTTCTTTTCCAAGAACTCCTCAATAGCCAGAGAAGCGGGTTTGGGCAGCTTCTCGTATGACTTGGCCAGCTCAATCATGTCGCGGTTCTCGTAAACTTCGTCGAGTGTATCCTGGGCAGGCGTGAATTCCTGCATCTCCTCCTGCATCTCCTCCTTGATTTCGAGGGAGATCTGGTTGGCGCGCTTCGACATAATCACCACGGATTCGTAGATGTTGTCCGTATCTTTGTCAAAATCGCGGACGTTGCGGGTAATTGCCATAGTTTCGGCATTGCTTTTTTTGAAATCAGTCTTCATTATTTCCTCTTTTTTTTGAATTTTTGGATTCTGTTTTATTATTGATTTTCTGTATTTTAGCAGCAGCATCGGTCGCAAGTTTCTGCGCTTCGGCCAAAAGTCGCGAATAGGGATAGCTGGCTTTCATGCTGTTGAAAGCATCCACACAAGCCGTAAAACGCTCAAGTTTCTTTGAATCAACACTCTTGGATGCATACTCGTAATTGTTCTTCACCAGAATCAAATAGGCATCGTCGCCATAACTTGACGAAGCATATTTTTTCAAAAAACTCTGGGCAGCAATCTGGGCAGCCTTGTAATTTTCTGTGTTATAATACAATTTGAGAACCTCAAACGCTTTCAGAGCCAACTTCTCCCGCATTTCGTCCAAGAGGGCGTTACATTCAGCCATATAGGGACTGTTGGGGTAGTTGCGGATGAAAACATTGATCTCTTCAATCGCATAATAAGTTTCCGTCTGGTCCAAACTATATTCCGGAGAAAGTTGCGCTATGGACTTAATTGCATAGTAATGAGCCTCTTCCGCACGTGGGCTGCCCGTATAGCGGTTAGCATACTCTTTGTAATGGAAGGCCGCCATCTCATAATCCTTGTTCTGGTAATAACAGTCGGCAAACAGGAAAAGAATGGTGTCAGCATAAGGGGTCCCCATCGAAAGAGGATAAAGCTCCTCAAAAATGCGGGAGGCACTGATATACAACTGGCGATTATAATAATCTTTCGCTTTATTGAGATTCTCCTCGAACGTTTCGAAAGTCACTTTTTTGCTATTTGAACCCTTTGGTTTCTTAACCTTTGGTTTCTTGCCCGGTGTGTTAAAAACTGTAAAATCGGCAAATGCGTCATTGTCCGCAAGTTGACAAGATAAAACACACCCTTCCTGATGGACCTGATTTTCGGAAACAGGCACACCAAAAACTGTCGTTTTCAACATAAAAACGATAGATAAGATGCTAATTGCCAATATTTTACGATACAACTGCATAAACTTTTTCAACTTGCAAAGATATACTTTTTTTTCAAATGTCTGACCGGATGGTTAAATATCCGTTTTCACGTAAAGAATAGACAGGAATTTCGCGGGCCAAACAGGAGTCTGTCCAACGTTTCTGATAATAAGGAGTAACATTGTTTCCAATAATAATCTCTTCTATTTCAAATGTTTTCATTAAACGACTAAGCGGAATTTTGGCATTGTCCTGCACAAACAGGTAGTCCACATGAAGTGGCACAGGCTCAGGATAAAGCCAAGTTCGCTTTGAGAGGAAATAGATGGTTTTCCCCTCGAAACAAAGAAAACGATTTTGCAAATAGGCGGACTTGGAAATGAAACAACTGTCAATACTAACAAATTGGTTTTGAATATTTTGCTTCCACTCATGGTTTTTTACGTGAAAATCATACCAGTCGGACGAAGCCATCGCAGCGGAATCCAAAAACAGTACGCCCTCCCCTCCCCGATTCACGCCGACTACCGTACGTTTGTTGATAGAATAAAAGGTGATTTCACGATTTGAAAGCCGCTGGAATTTTGCAAAAGTAAAAGTGACCAATAACACAATAGTAAGTATTAAAGAACAGTATTTCAATATTTTAATCTTTTTTGCAAAGAAAAGAAAAGAACAAGTGATAATACCATAAATCAGCAGAGTCTGCAAGAAAGTGAACGCCAAATGATCGGTGACGGAATAGGGCAGCGTATTAATGAAAGAGATGATGCCGTTCATCAGCCGGATTTCACGGGTGAGCAGCCAACCCACCCCGCCTGCGACAGCGGGCCACCATGAAACGGCCAGCAGCACCACACCGGTCACAATGACAATGAAGGAGAGTGACATCACGGAAAGGTTGGAAAGCAGAAAGTAGTTCGGGAACTGGCCGAAATAATAGACCGATAGCGGAAACGTGGAAAGCTGCGCCGCAACGGAAACGCAAATCAGTTCCCAAAAGTAGCGGCCAATTCTGGTTTTTGGAGAGAGCAACGCGGAGAGGCGCGGCTGGAAAATAACAATTCCGAATACAGCAAGATAGCTCATTTCAAACCCTATCTCAAAGATTAACAAAGGGTTAATAAGCAACAGGAAGAACATGGAGGAAAAGAGGCTGTGGAAAACATCAACGGGGCGGCGCAGCAGGCCACCCACCGTCATAAAGGTGAACATCGTGGCCGACCGCTGCACGGAGGGGGCGAGGCCGGTGAGGGCGGCATAGAACCAAACTGCCAAAACCAGCAACGACGATTTGACGAAACGGAGACGGACGGAGTAGTCCAAAGGTTTCAGTAAAAAATTGAGAATCATAAAGATAATGCCAACGTGCATTCCCGAAACGCAGAGAATATGGCTAACGCCGGCGGCAGAATAACCGGCCTTCAGGTCAGCATCCATAGTTTCATTATTGCCGAGGAGGATGGCAGTGATGACGGAATACTCCGGGCCTGACAGGCCGCTGGCCGCGAAAAGGTCAGAGAACACCGACTGGAGGCGGGCAGCCGCGGCGGAGACTGAAGGACGGGCAGGGTGTTTGAGGAGCATCCATTCGTGCGGCTGGACAAAGGCGGTGAGGGAGACACCCCTCCGCTGGAGGTAGCTGCGGTAATCGAAGACATCAGGGTTTTGGGGCGGGCGGGGCGGAGACAATGTGGCATCAACAAGCAACCAATCATTCTTGGAAAGAGACAACGAAAGGGAATCTTTCGGAAAAGTCAACAATGCAATTGGAGTATTTTTTTCCATGTCAGAATGATGAACTTTTGCAAAAACTTGGATGGTTTTTTCCTTTTTTATAGGATGTGCCATAATATGGGCGACCATTTTTCCATCAAATTGTGCATTTTTTTGATGGTCAAAAAAATGAGCGGAATAATTTTTTACATTTGTTTGAAGAAATCCGAAAAGGAAAAAAGAGAGAAGAAGAGGGAATAAGGCTACCCGCTGAAGTATGGAGAATATTTTACACAAAACAATAAAAGACACACCAAAGATAATAAATAGCAATATAAAATATTTCAACAACTTAAGAGGTAACAATGGAAAAATACTGGCAAAGAAAATACCAGCAATATAGGGGACGAGGACCTTAATAATCGGATATTTGGAAAGCATCATAAAACATTATTATAATTATCAAAGTTACTTCTAAAATCAAAAAAATCAGAAGATGACAGAAAAAATTTTTTGAGATTATTCCGATGAAATAATGCAGTATTTAAGAAATAAGTGACAGAAATTAACAGGTGAAGCACAAAAGCATAAAAAAATTGCATTTTTTCACGTGAAAAAATAAGTTTCGTCACATTTATACAAAGAATTTATTTCGTAACAAAACTTGAACTATTTTTGAAGACATCATTTAAAACAACCAAAAACATTGAATAATATGAAAACATTGTCTTGCACCATCTGCATGATGGAAAATACCATCGAGGATAAATTAATTCAACGGCTTCACGCTTTCGATTCCATCCAGATTACCGAAATCATTAAAACGGGAGTGCGACTAATAGAAAAAATGAACTCCACCTACCCGGATATCTTGTTCATCAATTTGGACAACAAAGAAATTGACTTTCCTAACACTCTGAGACTTATCCGAAAACCGCCGTTTATAATTGGTATCACCGACAAAAAGCAGAACCTGCAACCACTTCTTGACCTGGGAGTGTTCGATTTCATCGGAAAAAAAGTTGAAATGGAGGATATCTGTCGTAAAATCAGTAAAATATGGCATATTTACAACTGTCTGTTTCCCGAAAAAGATCCACAAGCAAATGAAGCAATGCCCATTTATTTCACAAGTAGCAAGCAACCTAAAATGAGAGGCCATACTTTCGTGCGCTACAAAAAATCGAAAATCAAACTGATCTTCGATGACATTCTCTTCATCAAAAATACCGGAAACTGCTTGCGTATCGAAAAGGTAAACCGCAAAATCATTTATCACAACTCCACCATGAAACAATTCCAAACCATCCTGCCACCTGAAAATTTCATCCGCATCAACAAATCAATCATTGTGAATTACAACCGCATCGAACGCTACGAGAAAGGTGTTATCTATATCAAAAACCAAGCCTTCAAAGTGTCCCGAATCTATGCCGCACGATTTAAAGATATGCTGAAACGATTAGGATAATTCTAATTATTTCTTTTTCAAATAGTTAAACAAAACGGTCGGTTATTTGACACTTCAATATAAAAATGAAAACGCCATTCAAAAATAAAATTGAAGGCGAAAAATCGGCCGTTTTTTTAATGCGTCCTGATTTTCAAGAAAATACTAATGATGGGAAAGAAAAATCAACAGTCCGGCAATATCCGAAGGGCTGACTCCACTGATTCGCGAAGCTTGACCCAAATTGAGCGGCTGTACCCGTGACAATTTCTCACGAGCCTCCTTGGACAAAAAGTTCAAATCCCCATACTCCAACTCAATAGGTATTTTCACATTCTCCAGATTCTCCATCCGCTGCGCCAACTCCCGCTCCTTCTCGACATACGAAGCATACTTGATGTCAGAATCCGAATGGACAATGATTTCGGAAGTCGCTCCCAAATCGGTAAGATGTTGCTGAAGTTGCGGAACAACTTTCATTAAATCAAAAAGTTGTACGTATGGACGACGCAACAGAACGCAATATTTTACTTTCTGCTGAATGGATGGCGTTCCCACCGATTCCAAATAAGCATTCACTTCATTTGGGGAAGCATTAGTAACGTTAAGGTAATCAACTATTTCTGATTGAATACGGTATTTTTCAAGCATTTCATTATACCGCGCCTCGTCTATCAGTCCGAGCTTATAACCGATTGGAGTAAGTCGGTAATCGGCATTATCCTGACGGAGAAGGGTGCGATATTCGGCACGGGAAGTAAACATCCGGTAAGGATCCTGCACCCCTTTGGTAATCAAATCGTCAATAAGAACACCAATATAAGCTTCGCTACGACTGAGAACCAAAGGCGATTCTCCACGCAAAGAAAGAACGGCGTTAATCCCGGCCATCAGACCCTGACAAGCCGCCTCCTCATAACCGGTAGTTCCATTCACCTGTCCCGCAAGATACAGGTTTTTAAGCACTTTTGATTCTAACGAAAACTGCAACTGGGTGGGGTCGAAATAATCATATTCAATGGCATAACCCGGCTTCAAAACCACCGCATTTTCCAAACCGGGAATGTGGTGAAGCGCCTCAATTTGAACTTCTTCAGGCAGCGACGACGAAAACCCGTTCAAATAATATTCGTATGTATTTCGCCCTTCGGGTTCCAAAAACAGCTGGTGACGCTCCCTCTCAGAAAAACGTTCCAGTTTGTCCTCGATAGAGGGACAATAACGGGGTCCAACACCCTGAATCCTCCCCTGAAACATCGGGGATTTTGCAAAACCGGTACGCAAAATAGAATGAACCCTCTGGTTGGTATAGGTAATATAACAAGACAGCTGGTTTTGAAGCGGCGAGTGGGTGGAGAAAGAGAAAGACTCAGGGTCATCGTCGCCCGGCTGCGGTTCCATCTTAGAGAAATCGACGGAACGTCCATCAATGCGGACAGGAGTGCCAGTTTTCAATTTTTTGGTAGAAATTCCAGCAGCAGCAAGCTGATCGGAAAGATGGAGTGATGCCATTTCTCCCAATCGACCACCGGAAAAATTAACCTCACCAATATGGATCCGGCCGTTCAAGAAAGTGCCGGCTGTAATAATCACCTTATGGGCGAGGAGACGCTTTCCCGCGATGGTCAGCACACCAGAAACTGTGCCATTTTCCATAAGGAGGGTGTCCACCACATCCTGACGGAGCTCCAAATTAGGCTGGAGCTCCAAAACTTCCTTCCAATAAAGGGAGAACTCCTGTTTGTCGCACTGCGCCCTCGGACTCCACATGGCTGGCCCTTTGGAGCGGTTGAGCATCCTGAACTGTATCATCGTATGGTCAGTGACGATGCCTGTCATACCACCCAGTGCGTCAATTTCACGGACTATCTGACCTTTGGCAATGCCACCGATGGCCGGGTTGCACGACATTTGTGCCACCAAATAGAGGTTCATCGAAACCAGCAGCGTCTGCGCACCCATTCGTGCTGCCGCAACTGCCGCCTCACAGCCAGCATGCCCAGCACCCACTACCAAAACATCGTAAACTTTATCGTTCATCAGTTTTCACGTGAAAAAATCATTCAATAGTTTCAAACAAACGAATGGAGAACTCCTCCATCTTACGCATCACCGCTGCCTCTCCATCTGTCTTGTCTTTATATCCGCACAAATGAAGAAGGCCATGGGATAAAACCCGATGAAGTTCCTGCTCAAATGGGACTGAAAAAATTTCAGAATTTTCCTTAACTCTCTCTATACTAATATAGATATCTCCATTTAAAACCTTATCTTCCACATAATCAAAGGTGATAATATCTGTCAAGGTGTCATGCTGCAAATACTCCAAATTCAATTTGAGGAGATATTCATCATCACAAAAAATGTAGTTGATCTCCCCTACCCTATATCCCTCATGACTGGCAATGGCAGAAAGCCAGTGCTTGTGCAAAAGCTTCTTTGAAAGGACAAAATCCGTCACAGAATGAAAAAGAATCATAGCTCAAAATTAAGGCGCAAAAATAAAGAAAATAATTTGAAAGGGATTTGAAAAAGTTACGTAATTTTGCCGCCCATTTCAGGCCTTGTAGTTCAATGGATAGAACGGAAGTTTCCTAAACTTTAGATTCGGGTTCGATTCCCGGCGGGGCTACTAAACCTCTTCCATCCTTAATATGCTATAACAAAAGTTTTTGGACTGAATCCACAAGCGCATT
>Ga0310696_10001917_pt1 | contig 28745 bp, 25 predicted proteins | sample AusTroGonzalo_MG_4_FD_203885 | JGI IMG/M metagenome (GOLD analysis project Ga0310696, IMG submission 203885) | Bovine rumen microbial communities from tropical cattle in Woodstock, Queensland, Australia - Gonzalo_02 (v2) (version 2) | ecosystem: Host-associated > Mammals > Digestive system >... | reverse complement strand
CGCTGCGAACAATCTTGACAAGTACTTAGTTCCCATCTTCTTAGCGTTTTCTAATACCATTCTTCCGTCTGCTGGGGGCCGTAGCCGTTCCTCGTGGCATCCCCGCTCATGCCGAGGATGAACCGTTCCATATCCATCGCCATGACTTCCGTCACGGGAGGTTCATAATTTGATTTCTTATCTTCCATTTTCATTTGAATAATTCTTGCAGTATTGTCACGCACGCAGGGTGCGCGTGAATCGAACTTCAAATTTATTGAAATCCAGTGACAATACCAAATCAATCCTCATAAAGCTGCATTCTTTCTCCCAATATACCTGCTCCGAAGCGCTCGGAAGGGTTATTTTTGGAAATATTAAAAATATTTCATATCTTGACACGATTTTAGTTAGTAGAGATATGAACGTCCTCAAATTCGGTGGTACATCCGTCGGCTCGCCCGAGTCCATCCTCAATGTCAAGCAAATTGTTTCTTCCCGTCAGGAAAGCGTCATAGTCGTAGTCTCCGCACTCGGCGGAGTCACCGACATGCTCCTCTCGACTTCGTCGATGGCGGAGCGCGGTGACAAGAATTTCCGTGCATCGTACGAGAAGATCCGCAGGCGTCACATCGACCTCGTGGAGGCCGTGTTCGAGCCCGGAGCCGTGCGCGACCGCCTGCTCGAAGCGGTCGAAGCCCGTCACGAGAGCCTCCGGGCGCTGTACGAAGGCGTCTATACCCTCCGCGTGCTCCCCGACAAGACTTCGTGCCAGATAGTGAGCTTCGGCGAGCGCATCTCGTCGATGATTGTCAGCGCCCTGATTCCCAGCTCTTTCCTTTACGACTCGCTGGAGTTCATCAAGTCCACAGTGATCGAAGGCAAGAATGTCCTTGATTCCGAACTGACCGAGGACCTCGTGCGCCGCAAATTCTCCGGCATCGAGGGGCGCAACGAAGTCGCCGTCGTCCCCGGATTCATCTCCACCGACTCCCGCACCGGCGAGATAACCAACCTCGGCCGCGGCGGCTCGGACTACACAGCCAGCATCATCGCTGCGGCGCTCAATGCCGAGTGCCTGGAGATCTGGACCGACGTGGACGGCTTCATGACCGCCGACCCGCGCGTCATCAAGACCTCGTACGTGATCGACGAGCTGAGCTTCTCCGACGCCATGGAGCTCTGTAACTTCGGCGCCAAGGTCATCTACCCGCCGGCAATCTACCCCGTCTGCTCCAAGGACATCCCCGTCCTGGTCAAGAATACCTTCAATCCCGAAGCCCGCGGCACCGTCATCCGCCAGCACAGCCGCAGGAGCGGCCGCACCGTTACGGGTATCTCGTCCATCGACGACTCCTGCCTCATCACCGTCGCGGGTACGTCCATGGCCGGCATCATCGGCGTCAACAGCCGCATTTTCCGCGTCCTCGCGGACAATTTCATCAGCGTATTCCTCGTGAGCCAGTCCTCGTCCGAAACACATATCTCGCTGGGAGTCAGCGCCGCCCAGGCCGACAAGGCCTGCGAGCTGCTCGGCCGCGAGTTCGCGCACGAGATCGCCGAAGGCTCCATGGCCCCGGTCCAGCTGATGAAGGACCTCGCCACAGTCGCCATCGTGGGCGAGAACATGAAGAACAATGCCGGTATCGCCGGCAAGCTCTTCAGCGTGCTCGGCCGCAACGGCATCAGCATCATCGCCTGCGCCCAGGGCACCGAGGAGCACAACATCTCGTTCGTGGTGGACCGCAAGTTCCTCCGCAAGTCGCTGAACGTCATCCACGACAGCTTCTTCCTCTCGGAGTACCAGGAGCTCAACGTCTTCATCTGCGGCATCGGCACCGTCGGCGGCAATCTCCTCGGCCAGATCGCTTCCCAGCGGGAGAAGCTCATGAAGGAGAACAACCTCAAAATCAACGTAGTGGGTATTGCCCGCAGCACCAAGGGCGTCTTCGACCGCGAGGGCATCGACCTGTCACGCTGGCAGGAGATCCTCGACGGGGGCAAGCCCCTCGACACCGCCGCCCTTCGCGACGAGGTCATCGGCATGAACATCTTCAACTCAGTGTTCGTGGACTGCACCGCCAGCGCGGACGTTGCCGACCTCTATAAGGATTTCTTCGAGCACGGCATCTCCGTGGTCGCGGCCAACAAGGTAGCGGCATCGTCCGACTATGACAACTACGCCATGCTCAAGGCCCTGGCCCTCAAGAGGGGCGTGAAATTCCTCTTCGAGACCAACGTAGGAGCAGGACTGCCCATCATCAACACCATCAACGCCCTGCGCCACAGCGGCGACAAGATCCTCAAGATCGAGGCCGTGGTCAGCGGCACGCTGAACTTCATCGTCAACACCATCTCCGAGACCATACCGTTCAGCGAGACCGTCAGGATGGCCAAGGAGCAGGGATTCTCCGAGCCCGACCCGCGCATCGACCTCTCCGGGAAGGATGTCATCCGCAAGCTCGTCATCCTCGCCCGCGAAGCCGGTTACAAGGTGAACCAGGAAGACGTCGTCGCCGAGGACCTCATCCCCGCCGAGTACTTCCAGCTCAGCCTCGACGAGTTCTGGCGCAGGCTGCCCGAGCTCGACGCCGACTTCGAGGAGCGCCGCAGCAAGCTCGCCGCGCAGAACAAGCACTGGCGCGTAGTCGCCCGCATGGAAGACGGCAAGTACACCGTCTCGCTGTGTGAGTTCGACCAGCGCTCATCCCTCTACGAGCTGGAAGGCTCCAACAACATCATCCTCCTCACCACAGAAAGGTACAACAAACACCCGATGCTCATCCAGGGCTACGGAGCAGGTGCGAGCGTCACCGCCGCAGGCGTGTTCGCGGACATCATGAGCATTGCAAACGTATAGCGCTATGAAAAAGGTCAGAGTATTCGCACCGGCATCCATCGCCAACCTCGGATGCGGTTTCGACATAATGGGCATTGCACTCGACGAAGTGGGAGACATCCTCGAGATGACCGCTTCGGAAGGCGACGGCATCACCATCACCAACTGTACCGACGTCCCCCTGCCGGAGGACATCGAGGACAACGTCATCACTCCCGTTATCCGTAAGTTCCTGGAAATGACCGGGCAGAAGGCACAGATCGACGTCAGGGTATGCCAGAAGATCTATCCCGGATCGGGCATCGGCTCCAGCGCCGCGTCCAGCGCTGCCGCCGCTTACGGCATGAACGAGCTGTTCGACTGTCCCCTTTCCGACGAGGACATGGTCATCTGCGCCATGGAGGGCGAGAACCTCGCCAGCGGCGGCTACCACGCCGACAATGCCGCCCCGGCCCTGCTCGGCGGCATCATCCTCATCCGCGGCTACGAGCCCCTGGACATCATCCAGCTGCCCATCCCCGGCAATTTCTATTGCGCTGTCGTGCATCCCAAGATAATGGTTTCCACCAAGGCAGCCCGCAGCATCCTCCCCAAGGCCGTGCCCATGCACGACGCCATCAGCCAGTGGGGCAATGTAGGCGGTCTGGTCGCCGGTCTCTATTCCGGCAACATAGGCCTCGTCGGGCGTGCGATGCACGACGCCGTGGCCGAGCCCTACCGCAAACAGTTCATTCCGGGCTTCGACGAGCTCCGCGAGAAGATACTCGCTTCCGGCTCTATGGCCATGAATATCTCAGGCTCAGGCCCTTCGGTGTTCTCGCTCTCCGACAAGCGCGAGATCGCCCACCGCGCCGGCGAGATCATGAAGGAGCATTTCGACTCCAGAGGCATCAATAATGAAGTCTATGTCGTGAAAGTCACCAACAAGGGAGCCAAACTTCTCGCACAATGATGTACTACAGCACCAACGGCCTGGCGCCGCGCGCCACGCTGGAGAAAGCCGTGGTAAAAGGCCTTGCCGAAGACCGCGGCCTCTATATGCCCGAGCGCATCGAGCGCCTTCCGGACAGTTTCTTCGACCATATCCAGGATATGGATTTCCACGAAGTGGCCTGCGCCGCGGCGGAAGCCTTCTTCGGTGAAGATGTCGACAAGGAGAAGCTAGATGCCATAGTCCGCGATACCCTCAGCTTCGACTGCCCCGCAGTCAAGGTCGAGGACGGTATCTATGCCCTGGAGCTCTTCCACGGGCCCACGCTGGCCTTCAAGGATGTCGGCGCGCGCTTCATGGCCCGTCTGCTGGGGCATTTCCGTTCAGGCGAGAAGCTCAACGTGCTCGTAGCCACTTCCGGCGACACCGGCAGCGCTGTAGCCAACGGTTTCCTCGGAGTCGAGGGCATCAACGTTTTCGTGCTCTACCCGAAGGGAAAGGTCAGCCCCATCCAGGAGTGCCAGTTCACCACCCTCGGACGTAACATCACCGCCCTGGAGATCGACGGAGTCTTCGACGACTGTCAGGCACTGGTCAAGAGTGCATTCATGGACGCGGAGCTCAACTCTGCGATGAAGCTCACTTCGGCCAACAGCATCAACGTAGCGCGTTTCCTGCCCCAGGCTTTCTACTATTTCTGGGGCTACGCCCAAATGAAGCGCGCCGGCCTCGGCGACGAACTCGTGGTATGCACCCCTTCAGGCAATTTCGGCAACATCTGCGCGGGGCTCTTCGCCAAGCGCATGGGCCTGCCTGTCAAGCGCTTCATCGCCGCCAACAACGCCAACAGCGTATTCTACGACTATCTCCGCACCGGAGTCTATACTCCCCGCCCGTCCATACAGACCATAGCCAACGCCATGGACGTGGGCGACCCGAGCAATTTCGCCCGCGTGATTGAACTGTACGGCCACGACTGGGAGGCCGTCAAGGCCGACATCTCAGGTACGACCTACAGCGATGAGCAGATCGCGGAGACCATCAGGGAGGTCTATGGCAGGACCGGCTATCTCTGCGACCCGCACGGGGCCTGCGGATACAGGGCCCTGGCCGAAGGCCTCAGGCCCGGCGAGACAGGCCTCTTCTGCGAGACCGCCCACCCCGCCAAGTTCAAGGATACCGTCGAAGGCATCATCGGCGCCCCGGTGGCCATACCGGAGAAGCTTCAGGCATTCATGAGAGGCACCAAGGAAAACGTTTCTCTCCCCAACGACTATCAGGCATTCAAGGCTTTCCTTATCGGCAGATAATCCACCTCGTCCACCTTTCGATGTAGATTAATGAAGATTCTGACGCATTTTTTTAACCGAAAATGTGTCAGAATCCTTATATTTGGGCCAGCATAATTACTAACATTCATTGACAATGAAAAAAACAATGATTCTCATTGCCTCCATGCTCATGGCGGCAAACCTTGGTTTCGCGCAGAACACCGAGATCAAGGAGGATTTCGTTCCTTCCGAGCTTAACCAGCCCGGCCAGCAGTATCCTATGGTCAACTCCCAGGGCTATGCCCGTTTCCGCATCGAGGCTCCTGAAGCCACGTCGGTACGCGTAAGCCTCGGCCTCGGCGGATCCGGCGGCACTGTCCTCACCAAGGGCGAGGACGGCGCATGGTGGGGCACCACCTCAGGCCCTATGGATGAGGGCTTCCACTACTATCACATCTTCGTTGACGGCGGCACCTTCAACGACCCCGGCACCGAGAATTTCTACGGCTCCACCCGTCAGGAGAGCGGCATCGAGATCCCTGCACACGACAGGGCCTTCTACGAGGAGCGCAACATCCCTCACGGAAATGTCCAGCAGGTCCTCTTCTGGTCCAACAGCACCGACATGCTCAAGAAGGCTTTCGTCTATACTCCCCCGACCTACGGCACCGACGGCAAGCGCTATCCCGTCCTCTATCTCCAGCACGGCTGGGGTGAGAACGAGTATGCCTGGTGGAACCAGGGCCACGCCAACCTCATCATGGACAACCTCATCGCCGAAGGCAAGATCGAGCCTTTCATCATCGTCATGACCTACGGTATGACCAATGAAGGCTTCCGTCCCGGCGCCATGATGGCACGTCCTGCCGGACAGGCCGCCCCCGGCCAGGGAGCACCTGCCGGTGGTTTCGGCCAGCGTCCTCAGGGAGCACCCGCAGGAGCACCTGCAGGAGCACCTGCCGGCGGTTTCGGTCAGCGTCCTCAGGGTGCAGCCCCCGCTGGAGCACCCGGCGCACGTCCGCAGGGCGGAGCCCCCGCAGGACAGCAGCGTCCTGCCGGTGGAATGGGCATGATGATGAACAATGGTTTCGAGACCGTCCTCTGCGATGAGCTCATCCCTTACATCGACAGCCACTTCCTCACCATCAGCGACAAGGAGCATCGCGCCATGGCCGGCCTTTCCATGGGCGGCATGGAGACCCACAGCATCACCCTCGCCCGTCCTGAGGTATTCGGCTACTACGGCCTTCTCTCCGGCGGTACCTACTCTCCTCAGGAGGTTGCTGGTACCGGTGTGAAGTTCGTCTTCATGGGCTGCGGCAGCAAGGAGAATCCCGACGGTGTCACCAAGGCAGCCGAGGACCTCAAGGCAGCCGGCTACAACGCCATGTCCTATGTCTCCGAGGGTACCGCACACGAGTTCCTCACCTGGAGAAGGTGCCTCTACCAGATGGTCCAGAAACTGTTCAAGTAATCAGTTGATACTTAGTCTTTTGAAGGGAGACGCGACGCTGAGTCGCGTCTCTTTTTCCATTTATCCAAGGCCAGCTGCTGCATGTCGCGGACGGTGTCGTACTCGTCCACGATCTCGCTGCCCAGCAGGGTCTCGATCACATCCTCGAGAGTGAGGATGCCCTGGAAACTTCCGTACTCGTTGATCACGACCGATATCTGCTCGTCCTTGCGTAGCATCTCGTCCCATATCTCGTCCAGGGGGGTGTCTTCGTTGAAGCTGGCTATCTCGCGCTTGATCTCGCCCAGAGTGACGTCATGCTTGTCCTCGGCCATCAGCTGCAGGGCCTCCATGCGGAGGATGTAGCCGGTGATGTACTCGTCGTTGTCGGCGAAGACGGGGATGCGGCTGTGATGGAGGAAACGCTTGTCACGATAGAAGCTCTTGAGCGTCATACGCTCCGGGGCGATATGGGCGACGACGCGCGGGGTCATTACGTCCGAAGCCGTGATGTCGTCCATGTTGATGAGGTTTTGGATGATGGCATTCTCATCCTCCTCCAGGTCGCCTTCCTCCTCCGCTACATTGGCCAGGGCGCTGACTTCGTCGCGCGTGATGGCCGTGTCGGTCACATCCTTGGGAGTGACGTGCTTCTGGATCCACTCGATGCAGACGACGATGGGGTACATTATGAAAATGAGCCCTTTGATGCAGGCCGTGGTGAAGCCCATGAGGGACCTCCAGCGCGTAGTGCCTATGGTCTTGGGGATGATCTCGGAGAAGACGAGGATGAGGATGGTGATGATGACGCTGACCACTCCGAACCAGCGGGAGCCGAAGAGGATATTGGCCTGCTGGCCGACGCCCGCCGCACCGATGGTATTGGCTATGGTATTGAGCGAGAGGATGGCGGCGATGGGCCTGGAACTGTCCTGCTTATATTGCTTGAAGCGCGTGGCGGGCTTGTAGCCGTCCTCCTCGCGCATTGTCACATATGATATCGGCGTGGACATGAGCGTGGCCTCCAGTATCGAACAGAGGAAGGAGATGGCCATGGCGCCGAAAAGGAAAAGCAATAAAGCTGTCATAAAAGGTCGAAAGAATCCATCCGCAAATTTAGTCATTTTCCGGAGAATATCATTATATTTGTAATGCTATGAAAATCAATATTGGAATCATCGGAGCCGGCTGGATAGCCGACAAGATGGCAAGAACGGTCACCGGACTCGCGGACCCCGAGATCACCATTTACGCCATTGCATCACGCAGCCTGGACAAGGCCCGTGCCTTTGCGCAGAAGTGGGGTATCCCCAAGTCGTATGGCAGCTACGAAGAGATGGTCGCAGACCCTGTGGTCAATCTCGTGTACATCGCCACTCCCCATTCGCATCACTACGCCCACGCCAGCCTCGCTGTCGAGGCCGGGAAGGCAGTGCTCTGTGAGAAGGCCTTCACGGCCAACGCCCACGAGGCCGCGTCTCTTCTGACTCTCGCCGAAGAACGCGGCGTCTTCATCACCGAGGCCATCTGGACCCGCTACATGCCGCTCTCATTGAAAGTCAAGGAGATCATTGACAGCGGCAGGCTTGGCAGGCCCAGGATGCTGAGCGCCAGCCTTTGCTACGCCATGGAGCAGAAGGAGCGCATCCTGCGCCCGGAGCTCTGCGGCGGCGCCCTGCTCGACCTCGGCGTATATTGCCTCAATTTCTGCCGCATGTATTTCGGCAGCGACATCGCATCGACCGACTCCTCCTGCATAGTCGGGCAGACCGGCACCGACATGTACGAGACCATCACCCTGAAGTATAAGGACGGGAAGGTCGCCAGTCTCGTGTCCGGTGCCTTCGGCCGCTGCAACAGAGAAGGCCTGATCGTCTGCGACGACGGCTACATCGTGGTCGAGAACATCAACTGTCCGGAGGCCGTCAAGGTCTATAGGGACTACAAGCTTGTCGAGGAGTATTACCCGCCCCGGAGCCAGGTCACAGGCTATGAGTATCAGGTCTTTGCCTGCAAGGATGCCATGGAGAAGGGCTTGCTGGAGTCGCCCTATATGCCGCACGCGGAGACCCTCTCCGTCATGGAGCAGATGGACGCCCTTCGCGCGCAGTGGGGTGTCAGGTTCCCGATGGATTGAGATAAACACTGACGTAATCCACGAATAAAGGACAGCCTGAAGCTGTCCTTTATTCGTGGAGCATAGGAGGGTCGAACTCCCGACCTCTAGATTGCGAACCTAGCGCTCTGCCAACTGAGCTAATGCCCCAATGCGGGTGCAAATATACACTTAATTTTCAATGCAGCAAAATCCGCCGGCAAAAAACGTTTTCAGCAAGATAAAGTCCATCTCAACTGCTCACGAGAGCAGCGAGTGGAGGCGGAAGGAGTAGAAGCCCTTGCCGTCAAGGTAAGCAAGAGCATCCTTGAGGAGTGCGGTTTTGCGGGGCTCGTCAAGGTCGGAATGGAAGAGGATGTCGATGAGCGCCTCCAGAGCGTGGTCTGAAAGTTTCTCATTTTCAACCAGATACCACACAGGATTGTTCTGCTGCAGGACGGTGTCGAGGTCGAACGGCAGGCTGGCCTTGTCGAACTCCGACTTGACGTCTGTCAACGAATAGTCCGGCACATCGTCCAGCATGAGTCCCAGCTTGCGGGCGATCATCAGCAGCATTTCGCCCAGGCGGTCAATTTCTCTAAGGATAAAGTCTTCCATATGCGGGTAAGTTATTGATTCAACGATTGTATCCAAGTAATTGCGTCTTCGAGCGGAGTCTGAGTGCTGACATCCGGCTCGATGGGGTCGTCGCAGAACACTTCGCCGGTGCGGGCCATGTCGCAGGACCTGGTGATGGCGAACTGATATCCGTCAGCGAGCAGATGGGTTACATTGGCGCTGGCGTATCCGGCCGTGGGCGCCCCGAAGGTCCTGGCATTGTCCAGGCCGCGGAAGCAGAGCAGCGTGGCTTCACCGGAACTGGCGGTATGGTCGTCGGTCAGGATGGCCGTCGGAGTGGAGGCGGGGAATTTCGCCATGGCAGGGATGCGATACGAACTCGTGACATACTCCAGAGATATGGGCATGACACGCTTGCGGCTCTTGAACTTAATGATGACGCCATCGGGCAGCAAAGGAGAGACGGCGGTGATCATCGGGTACATGTTGCCTCCGGTATTACCCCTCAGGTCGATGATAACTCCCTTGGCATCAGCATATTCCTGAAGAGGACCGAGAACTCTGTGTATATAGAGCGAGTCGCTGACCTTTACGCCCGAATGGGCCGGAAGCACGATATGGACGATACCCTCTTCGAGCATCTTCACTTCGGGAGCAAACTCCTCATAGGAAGCCGTATCCTTAACCGGGGCCTGAAGGAAGGAATGCTTCCCGCCAGCCACGTTCGCCGCATCCTGCACCGCAGAATGAGCATCGTCCATCGTCGAGACAGACTTCAGAGCTGAAAGGACTTCCTTCTTCTTTGCCTTCCACTCCGGAGTGTCGGCATACAGGGCCTGGGCGTCAAGGAGAGCCACGCAATAACGGACATATCCCCTGGGCGTTTTCTGGATAAATTCCGGGAATCCGCAAGACGAGACGATGAGAGCCGCCAACAGCAGAAGGATGTATGCAATCTTATTTCTCATTTACACTGAATGGGTTACAATTCTATTTCCACTTCTTCCAGCAGGGGCGACCGGGACATTTCCTGGGGATTGGTCCCCAGGACTCCCTGCGGGAGCTCCATGCCGAGATCCTCGAACAGCTGCTCCCAATAAACCGGCACCGTGCCGTCGGCAGCCAGGAAGTTCATCGGCGTCTCGTCAAAGAGAAAACTGCCGTCCGGCCGGCGACAGGATTCCCTTATGAGCTCCGAGCAGTACATCGCGCCATTGTCCGGGAGGAATGCCAGGTCATAAGGCTCTCCGATGTGAGCCTTGGCATTCCCGACGAAACGGCTTACTCCGCTCGTATCCCGCAAACGCTTGAAAGTGAAGACTGCACGGGGATTGTCCGAGATGAACGACCTCAAGGTATGCCTCGCCACGCCACGCTTGGGCGAAGCGTCTATCACCCAGACAGTTCCGGAGCCGTCCACTTCTATGATACCCACGTGGGTGATGCTGCCGGTCGCCGACACTATCGCATCGGACATCGAGCCGGCATCCGGGGCAGAGCCTTCCTCCACGCCCACGAACACCAGGTCGCCGGTCTGCAGGCGCTCTTCGACCAGGGCACAGGATGCAGCACAGAGCATAAGCAAGATAACAGCCGTCCGTTTCATAGCCAGGATTTCAGCGGATCACTCCCTTTCCGGGATCACTTCGCGGCTATGCATTCTATCTCCACCAGAGCGCCTTTCGGCAAAGTCTTGACCGCCACGGCGCTCCTGGCCGGGAACGGAGCCTCGAAGAACTGGGCATAGACCTCGTTCATGGCTGCGAAATCGCCCATGTCGGCCAGAAAGACCGTCGTCTTCACGACGTTGCCGAGGCCAAGGCCTGCAGCCTCAAGGATGGCCTTGGCATTGGTCAGGCTCTGCCTGGTCTGCTCTTTCACACCGCCCTCCGGAAATGCTCCGGTGGCAGGAACGATGGGCAGCTGCCCCGAGACGAACACGAGTCCTGCGCCGCTGTCAATGGCCTGGCTGTACGGTCCTATGGCCGTCGGGGCCTTATCTGAATGAATCGCTTTCATATCATCGAGTATTAAAACAAACAAATATACGCATTTTCCAAAATATGTATATGCCTAGTTCGTGAGGTGCAGGACGAGGTACTCCGAACGCGTGCCGATACGGACCTTGGCGCCCCAGATGCCCAGGCCGGAAGTTATGTAGTACTGAGTATCGCCGCGCCGGTAATGTCCCCAGGACTTTTCGTAAATGGCGTCAGTAATCCAGGAGACGGGCCAGACCTGGCCCCGGTGTGTATGGCCGCTGAACTGGAAATCAATGCCGAACTGCTCCGTTTCCCAAAGGTCCTCCGGCTGGTGGTCGAGCAGGATAGTGAAGCCTTCCTGGTAGTTTGCAAGGCTGGCCAGCTGCGACAGGCTCTGCCTGTCCCCTGCCCGGCGGTCGTTGCGTCCGATCACATTCACACCCTTGACACGGGAAACAGCATCCTTGAGAAGAAGAATCTTCGAGTCGTTGAAGAACTGTTCCACAAGCAAGGTATCGCTGAAATACTCGTGGTTGCCCATCACCGTGCATTTCACTCCCTTCAAACGTAGGAACTCCTCCTCGAAACCGCCTTCCAGGATCGGACGCATGCTCCTGTCTATGATATCACCGCAGAAAAGCACCATATCGGGGTTCTCGACATTGATCAAGTCCACCCAGCGGGCCAGATCCGCCCTGCCGTTGTGGTAGCCGAGATGCAGGTCGCTGGCCAGCACGATGGTCATAGGACCGTCCAGCGGCTTGGTGGTGGTGACGGTCATCTCCTCGCGGTATATGTGATGGTAATGTATATTGCCCAGCAGCAAAATGACCGCAACGATGCCCGCGACCGCAGACAAGCCGACTGCGCTGTCTTTCAACAGAGCCTTCGGCAATAAATGACAGAGCGAAGCGATATCGGCAAGGAAAAAGAGCAGCAGAATGTACAAAAAGGCTATGAGCCAGGTGTTTCCGACTTCGTACAATACTGTCGCAGCCCTGACGGGGATACGCTCGATAACGGTAAAGGCAGCGAAGAAACTGGCCGCCCAAAGCAGGAACAGCCCCACGACGACCGGTTTCCAGCCGTGCGGAGAGATCCTCCACAGATGCCAGCTGACGTAACCCGCCAGCACGGAGAAGACGACGATGACTCCTATCAACCCTGCTCTCATAGATTTCAAGTTTTTGTAAAGGTAGCATTTTTCGCAGACAATACTTCACCGCACTATGGAAGAAATTGCTAAATTCGCGGAGAATAACCACTACAGTCATGAAGCACGCCAGACTCTATCTTTGCTGCATCGCGGCCGCTCTGTGCACGGCGGCATTTTCCCAGAACCCGAGTTACAGTGACGGTCTGCTCCGCAGTACGCCGGAGGCCGAGGGCATCCCGTCCGAAACCATATCAGAATTCTTCAAGTCCCTGGACCGGGGCGGCTATGAAGTGCACGGGCTGATGATCCTGCGCCACGACAAGGTGGTCGCGGAGCACTGGTGGGCCCCTTACGGGCCTCAGTATCAGCACGCCCTGTACTCAGCGACCAAGACCTTCACCGGCACGGCCGTCGGCTTTGCGGTACAGGAAGGCCTGCTGAAGGTCAGCGACAAGGTCGCTTCGTTCTTCCCTGACCTGATGCCTGAGAACCCCGCGCCGGAGCTCTCCCGCCTCACCGTCGAGCATCTGCTCACGATGTCGGCCGGGCACGCCCGCACGCAGTATCCCGGCTCGGGAGACGACCAGGTAAGGTCCTTCCTGGCAATGGATTACGCCCACGAGCCCGGGACTTCCTTCGCCTACAACATCACCTGCTCCCACATGCTCTCGAACATCATCACGCGAGTCACCGGCCTCACGCTCTACGAGTACCTGAAGCCGCGCCTGCTCGACCCGCTCGGGATCGACGACGTCGTCTGGGAAATGGACCTCGACGGGCGCAACATGGGCAACGGCGGCATGCACGCCAAGACCTCCGACCTGGCCAAGATGGGCATTTTCCTCAAGAACAAAGGTGTCTGGAACGGCAAGCAGCTCCTGAACCGCGAGTGGATAGAAGCTATGACCACTCCCCATATCTTCCAGCGCCCGGAGCTGTCGGACGAGGAGAACGAGAAGGACGACAGCGGCAAGGGCTACGGCTACCAGGTATGGATGGGACGGCGCAACTCCTACCGCGCCATAGGCGGCCAGAACCAGCTGATAATGGTCATCCCGGAGTACGACCTGATAGTGGCCTCAAACGGCCAGATAGGCGACGAGGCCGGTTTCAACCAGCTCATTTACAATATGCTGGACAGCTTCAGCGACAAGAAGCTCAAGCCCAACAAGACTTTCAACCTGGAAGATGAGATAGCGGGATACAAGCTCAGGCTCCCCTTCCCCGTCGTGCGCCAGGAGCCGCCGGTGCGCTCACGCACCCTGCGCTACCGCATGCATCAGAACTCCTACGGACTCACCGGCATAGCCTTCCGCTTCGACGCTGCAGGCAACATGTATCTGACCTTGGAATCCGAGTCATCGGTGAACAACATCCCCTTCGGACTCGACGAGTGGAAGATGGGCGCGACCGACAGGACTTTCATCTTCGGCGGTACAGTGTATCCCAACACAATGGGAGTCACCCCTGTCACGACCGCAGGATGCTGCTCCTGGACAGCCCCAGACCAGCTGTCGGCATATTACCTGTCGCTGTTCAACAACGGCTGCCAGGAGACCTTCCGCTTCGACTTCAGCGAAGGCTATGATGAGCTGAACATCACCATAGTCGGGCCGCAGCCACGCGTGCGGCCCGGGGCCGCCCCGGCCCAGCCGGCCGCCTCGCGCGACATAGCCCTGACCGCATCGCGGATCAAGACAACCTATTGATTTTCAGCAAGCAGCCTAGATAAGGCTGAAAGAAGCGCTGGTGCGGATATCGTCCGACGCAGCCCCGACCAGAGCCTCGAACGAACCCTTCTCGGCCTTCCAGCCGGGAACGGACGGATCGTAGAACTTCAGCAGGCCGGCATCGATGGTGAAGCTCACTTCGGCCGACTCGCCCGGCTGGAGATACACCTTGTCGAAGCCCTTCAGCTCCTTCTCGGGACGCGGCAGCGACGACTCGGCGTCGCTGATGTACAGCTGCACGACTTCAGCGCCGGCACGCTCGCCCGTATTGGTGACCTTGACTTTCAGCGTCAGAGTGCCGTTCTCCTTGAGCGAAGACTTGTCCAGCCTGGCCTCGCCATACTCGAAGCTGGTGTAGCTCAGGCCATGGCCGAATGCGAAGAGAGGCTCTATGCCCTTCTCGTCGAACCATCTGTAACCCACGAAGATACCTTCGTTGTAGAAGGTCTTCCCGTCGTTCGGGAAGGTCATGCCCTCCTGATGTGCGGGAGAGTCGGTGAGTTTCTTGGGGAAGGTGAAAGGAAGCTTTCCGCTGGGATTGACATCGCCGAATACCACGTCGGCAAGGGCGTTGCCCGCCTCGGAGCCCAGATACCAGGCCTGAAGGATGGCAGGGACCTTGTCGACCCAGGGCATCGCCACTGCATTGCCGCTGACAAGGACCACCGCAAGATTGGGATTGGCGGCCGCAAGTGCTTCAATGACAGCATCCTGGTCATAAGGCAGGTCGAGCGACTCGCGGTCGGTGCCCTCGCAGTCCTGGTTACGGCTCTTGTTGAGACCGCCGATGAAGATGACTTCGTCCACCTGGCCGGCGAGCGCCACGGCCTCGGCTATGAGCTCGGCGGCGCTGCGGCTCTCGGAGAGGTCCTGACCTGTGGTCACTCCATTGTAAGAGCCGGAAGCGTCGCCCACATAGCCGCGGGCGTACAGGACTTCGACGTCCTTGCCCGCCCGGGCGCGAATGCCGTCCAGAGGCGAAATCTCATGCTGCGCCTTAAGCGAAGAGGAGCCGCCGCCGACGGTCATCATCTTGACGGCGTTCTCGCCCACAACCAGTATCCTGCGGGCAGAGCCGGAGACCGGCAGCACCCCGCGGTCGTTCTTAAGCAGGACTATGCCTTCGCCGCCGATGCGACGGGCGGCCTCGTAATGAGCATCTGAGCAGATGGCGCCGTAAGGCTTGTCAGGATTCATCGCAGTGCGGAAGATGAGCCTCAGGACCCGGCGGCACTTCTCGTCCAGTTCCTTGGTGGTATATTTGCCGCTCAGGATGCCGTCGCGGTAAGGCTTGGCCAGATAATAAGCGTCGTAGCTGTCCGTAGCGCCCATGGTCAGGCCGTCGGTCCAGGTGCCGAACTCGAGGTCAAGGCCGTTCTTCACGGCCGCATCGGTCTCGTGCACGCCTCCCCAGTCGGAGATGACTGCACCGTCGAAGCCCCATTCGCCCTTCAGGACATCCATGATAAGTCTCTCATTATAACAGACATGCTGTCCGCGATAGATATTGTAGCTGCCCATGATGGACCAGGCCCCGCCCTCCTGGACGGCTGCCTTGAAGGCCGGGAGATAGATCTCGTAAAGAGCCCTGTCGTCGAGGTCCACGTCGATCGTGTGGCGGTAGGTCTCTTCGTTATTGAGAGCGAAATGCTTGACACACACTGCCACCCCGTTCTTCTGGACTTCCTGCACATAGGGCACGACCATCCGGCCGGACAGGAAGGGATCTTCACCCATATATTCGAAATTGCGCCCGTTCAGCGGCGTCCTGTATATATTGACGCCGGGGCCCAGCAGCACGTCCTTCTCGCGGTAGCGGGCCTCCTCGCCTATGGACTTGCCGTACAGCGCGGACATCTCCGTGTTCCAGGTGGCGGCAAGGCAGGTCAGGGCCGGGAAAGCCACGATGGAGTCGTTAGTCCATCCGGCCTGCACCCACTCGTCCCAGAGAACCTCGGTACGGATGCCGTGGGGGCCGTCGGTGGTCCAGAGCTCAGGGATGCCGAGGCGGGGTACGCCGGCCGAGGAGAACTTGGACTGGGCGTGAATGATCTTGATCTTCTCCTCCAGGGTCATCCTGGAGAGGGCGTCATCGATCCTGGCCTCGATGTCGGCGGAAGGATCGAGATAGACGGGACCTCCGGCGGAAGGAGTTTTTTCCTTGCAGGAGAAGAATATGCCCAGAAGGGCCGCGCATACGAAAACAAGGGAGAGTCTTTTCATGTCAGATCAGTTTGTGTATTTCTTGCTAAGTTATTAAAAAAGATGGATAATCACCCGATTAATCAAGGATTTTTCTTAGATTTGGGCTGTATGAGAACGATAAGGGAAGCTACAGCCGCGGATACGGCCGGCATACTGGAGGTCATGGCGGCCGCCAGGGGCATCATGCGGGCCTCCGGCAATCTCCACCAATGGGGCGAGAGTTACCCTTCCGCCGAAGCCATCGACGCGGACAGGGCGCGCGGCGGCGGCTTCGTCGTCGAGGACGACGGGCGTATCACCGGCTATTTCGCTTTCCTGCCTTCCCCCGAGCCCACGTACTCCTACATCGAGGGCGGCGCCTGGCTGGACGACAGCCTCCCCTACCACGTCATCCACCGCATCGCCAGCTTCCCCGAAGCCCGCGGCATCTTCGGCGACATGCTCGCCTGGTGCGCGGAGCGCGAGTCCGACATCCGCATCGACACCCACAGGGACAACCGTATCATGCAGCACCTGATGGACAAGCACGGCTTCACATACTGCGGCATCATCTACCTCGCCTCGGGCGACCAGAGACTTGCCTACCAGAGGATAACCCGCTGAACCACAAGAAAAAGGCCTGATACCAAAAGGCATCAGGCCGATTCCGCAGATACGATGGCTTCGCACTATACGTCCGCGCGAGCCATGGCATCCTTGTAGTACTTCTGGTTGATGAAGACATCCTCCTTGTAAGGATTGATGTGGCGTTTCCTGGAAACATAGATAATGTAGCCCAGGGCAATTGCATTGGTCACAAGGGCAAGTGCACTGATGAAGACCATCATGGAAGGATTGGCCGATACGAGGGCAGGATCTACAGTTGTGCCAACGATTCCGTCGACGGCAGCCTGTCCGCCTGCAGCATAAAGCTTCTCGATGGTGGCGACACCGTCGGGATAGAGAACGGGAAGCGTAGCCCAGGGGAACCACTGCTGTCCGTTCTTGAAAGTCTCCTGGAAGAGCGGGAACACCTGTGCGAACATACACCAGATGGCCAGGGTGTTCGCACGGTTCTGGATCCAGCCACCGCGGTTCCAGCAGAGGGCGGCGATGGTCGGGGCGAGGAGCAGGGCTACACCGCAGTACCAGCTGTGCGTAGGCAGGCAGTTGTAGGTGTATGCGAAGTTCCAGATGTCGTAGATGACGATGTACACCCAGGTCATATCGGCCCAGATCATATCCTTCTTGTCCTTGGAGGCATAGACGCTCCACCAGGCGGTCATACAGAAGATGTTCAGCAGACCGGCCACACCGTTCATCACATTATGCCAGCCGCCGTACTGCCATACGCCTTCAGAAGTGAGCCACCACTTGTTCCATCCCATCGCGGCACTCTCAAAGTCGGAAGCACAGGCAATCAGAATGTTTATTGCCACGATGATGAAGGGGAAGGGCTTGAACCAGTGCTTGGCGCCAATACCCCATTTGTACTTGATCATCATGAAGCCGATACACCCTGCCGTGGCCGCGTATAGCTTGGCATAGTGGAACCAGCCCTGCATATAGACGTGGGTCTGGTTATCCAGCGCCCACTGTTTTCCTGTCCTGACACCCAGCCAGATGGCAAGGAAATAAACGGTAAGGGCCAGTGGAATGGCCACGAACATGATGATGCCACCCGCCTTTGTGCGGCGGGCAAATTCATTCAGGAGGATGAGACCGAGAAGTACGACCAGAAGCATCCCCCACTGGGCGAAAGCGTGTTCGCCATAGACTTGGAAAAACATTGCTACAAGTTTTAGATGTTATTGAGTTTCATAACGTTGCAATCCGACTTCTGCGCTCCTTGAGAAGGACGTATACCGCCCATACCGCCGTGAGCACGACGGACATCGGGACGCCGACGGTGAGGATTTCGCGCAGCATGACGGCGCCGCCCCCGACCTGGTCCAGAGCGGTAAAGAAAGGGAAACGCCAGGTCAGCTCCCCGTTGACGACGTGGTCCACGATGAGCATGACGGAGCCACCCCAAAGCATCTTCTCGAGGGCGGGAAGGTGGCGTTTGAAAGGATTGGTGTTCCGGTCATTGCCGGAGCGCTCGAAATGCCTGCGGCATGCGCTCGTGGCGACAGCCTGGGCCAAAGGGACTAAAAAGCAGCACATATGATGTTTGTCTTTAATTGTTCGGAACTTCTATTTCCTTGATTTCCACTTCATTTCCGCGAAGAAGCCAGGTATCTCCGCTCCCGCAGCGCGGACAGGTCCGGCCATTTGGTACGGTATCGTAATCGCATCCGCACGCGTCACAGTGAGTTACGGCCGGGATAATGTTGATACGGAGCTCACACCCCCGCAGCAAGTCCTCCTTGTCAGCCGCCCAGCGCCAGCAGTCCGTGAGGTATTCGGGAACTATCGTGGACACTTCGCCGATGTTCATCACGACGGCCGAAACGCGTCCCACGTGGTTCTCCTCCGCCGCCTTCCTGACATCACGGATGATGTAGAATACTATACCTAACTCGTGCATGGAGTATTCACGGCCTGGCCGGGAGTATCATTTCTTCTTGAACAATATCTTACCGGTGCGCTTGAGCATGTACGGGAGGATGGCGCCGAACTTGTCCTCCGATACGACCATGTTGCTGGCTTCGGGATGGACGCGGTGCAGGTGGATGGCATCGAAGCCGCACTTTGTGGTGCAGACACCGCAGCCGATGCAACGGTTTTCGTCCACGACGGAAGCTCCGCAGCCGAGACAGCGGGCGGTCTCCTTCCGCACCTGCTCCTCGGTCAGCGTCAGCTGATACTCGGCGAAAGGATTGTCACGGACCGCCTCTCCAGGCTCCTGACGGGAGGAATTGTCATACGACTCTACGACTATGTCAGACTTGTCCAACTCTATGAAGTCGCGCCTGTTGCGGCCTATGGTCATATGGCCGTGCTGGACGAAGCGGTGAAGCGATTCAGCCGCCTCCTTGCCGGCGGCGATGGCGTCTATGGCGAACTTAGGGCCGGTAAATACGTCTCCACCCACGAAAATGTCCGGCTCGGCCGTCTGGTAAGTGAGCTTGTCCGCCACGGGATAGACTCCGCGGAAGAACTCGACCTTGGTGTCCTTCAGCAGGTCCTTGAGCACCACTGTCTGGCCTATGGCGAAGACAACCATATCAGCGTCAAGCGTAATCAGCTCATTCTCATCGTATTTCGGAGAGAAGCGACGGTTCTCGTCATATACGGAAGTACATCTCTTGAATACAATGCCGCTCACCTTTCCGTCGCCGAGGACCTCCTTCGGACCCCATCCCGGATTGATGACCACGCCGTCGACGCGGGCTTCGCGGCGCTCCTCGAGCGAAGCCGGCATGATGTCCTCGGTCTCGAGCGAAAGCATAGTGACCGAGGATGCGCCGCTGCGCAGGGCGACGCGTGCAGCATCGATGGCGACGTTGCCTCCGCCCACAACCACCACTTTGCCTTCCACCTTGACATTGCCGGTATTGGCCTCGTGGAGGAAATCTATGGCCGTCGCGGTGCCCGGGAGCGTCTCGCCGGGGATACCCGGCAGACGGCCTCCCTGACAGCCTATGGCCACATAGAATCCCTTATAGCCCTCTTCGCGCAAGCCGCTTATGGTCACGTCCCTGCCGACCTCCACGCCGGTGCGGATGTCCACGCCTATCTCTCGCATTATGTCGATCTCGGCCTTGAGGACGTCTTTCCCGAGCTTGTATGAAGGTATGCCGTAGCGAAGCATTCCGCCCGGTTCCGCGTTCTTCTCGAACACAGTGGGCTTGTAACCCATTGTCGCCAAATAATATGCACAGCTGAGACCGGCCGGACCGCCGCCTATGACGGCTATCTTCTCATCCCAGCGTTCCTGGACATTGGAGCAGATGTTCACCTCCGGAACGAAGCGGGTCTCCGCCTTGAGATCCTGCTCGGCGATGAACTTCTTGACGGCATCGATGGCAATGGGCTTGTCGATGGTGCCGCGCGTACAGGCGTCCTCGCAGCGGCGGTTGCATATGCGGCCGCACACGGCCGGAAAAGGATTCTCGCGTTTGATGAGTTCGAGCGCCTCCCGGTATTTACCCTCGGCGGCCTTCTTGAGGTAGCCCTGGACGGCGATGTGTGCCGGGCATGCGGTCTTGCAGGGCGATGTGCCGGTAGGATAGCAGTTGATGCGGTTGCGGTCGCGATAGTCCTCGTTCCACTTGTGCGGACCCCACTTCGCGGCGTCGGGCAGCTCCTGCTTCGGATAGGTCTGCTCCCCGTGCCTGGTGCACAGTTTTTGGCCGAGCTTGACTGCGCCGGCGGGACAGTACTCCACGCAACGCCCGCATGCGACGCAGTTCTTCGGGTCCACCTCCGCCACATAGGCACTGCGGGAGAGGTTGGGGGTATTGAACAGCTGCGAAGTGCGCAACGCGTTGCATATCTTGACGTTACAATTACAGATAGCGAAAATCTTGCCTTCTCCGTCGATATTGGTCACCTGATGGACGAAGCCGTGGTCCTCGGCTTTCTTCAGGATGGCCATGGCCTCGTCGTAGGTGATATAATGGCCGCGGCCGGTCTCGGCACAATAGTCGGCCATGTCGCCGACGCCTATGCACCAGTCGCGATAGTCGTCGGCACAGCCCTCGTCCATCTTCTTGCGGCCGTAACGGCAGGAGCAGATACCCACGCCCAGGTGGCCTTCATAACGCTTGAGCCAATATGACAGATGCTCTATGTCAACTGATTGATTCTCCATGGAGATGGCCTTCTCCACCGGGATGACGTGCATTCCGATACCCGCTCCTCCCATGGGAATCATGGGCGTAATCTTCTCCAGCGGAAGGAAAGTCATTCGCTCGAAGAACATCGCAAGTTCAGGGTGCCGGTCCATCAGGTCGGTGTTCATATTGGTGTATTCGGCACTGCCCGGTACGAAGAGCGGGACCCAGTAGATGCGGTCCTTAGGTTCATATGTGGTCCCGGGGACGGGGCCTTCCGCGGTGTACTTGTCACCATAGTCGTACTCCACCATACCGAAATAGGAAAGCTTGTCCAGCAATTCGTCGAAAGACTTGTCGTCCGGAGTATAATGCTTCCGGGAGTTCCACTCGTGCAGTTCAGCATATGGATGGTGCTTGCGCACCTTGAGAGGGCTTCCCGGGAGCATATCCAGCAGCAGGTCGAGCGCGGCCTCACGGGTCACGGGATCCATCTCGTCCTCGAAGATGCAGGCCAGGCCCCAGTACTCCGGGGCGTCAGTGGTCATTTTGAGTTTGCCCGGAACGCGGTCCGTGACGTGACGGACGAACTTCAGTAATTTAGGATTGGGATTTTTGTCTCCCTTATGCTTGGGGACAAACTTCGTTGACATTTCAGGCATATGGCTTTATTTCTTCCAATTGGTTACTTTTTCATAGAGCCACTGAGCGAGGGCCTCGACGCCCTCGCCGGTCCTGGCACTGATGGTTATTACCTGCGCCATAGGATTGCGCATTCGGATATACTCCCTGCATTTCTCGAGGTCGAAATCGAAATACGGGAGGACATCGATCTTATTGATGACCACAAGCTCGCAGATGGAGAACATCAGGGGGTATTTGAGAGGCTTGTCATCGCCTTCCGGGACAGACAGGAGCATGGCGTTGGCGCAGCTGCCGGTATCGAACTCAGCCGGGCACACGAGGTTGCCGACATTCTCGAGGATGACAAGGTCCACGTCCCGGAGATCGAGGCTCTCAAGGCCCTGCCTGGTCATTTCCGCATCGAGATGACACATCCCTCCCGTATGGAGCTGCACCGACTGGATACCGGTGGCTTCCTTTATCTTCACGGCATCCACGTCCCCGTCGATGTCGGCCTCCATGACTGCGATGCGGAGCTTGTCTTTCAGGAGATTGATCACCCTAATCAGCGTGGTGGTCTTCCCGCTGCCCGGTGAAGACATGAGGTTGAGGAGGAATACTCCCTTCTGTCTGAGTTCGTTGCGGAGCTGGTCAGCATCCTTGTCATTGTCTTCGAAAACGCTTTTCTTGATTTCGATGACTTTTATCCGGTCCATGCCAGTTTCAGTGTATTGTGGTTAGTCCCCGCAATTTACGCATTTTGCAGGTATTTTGCAAGACTATGCATTTATTCAAAGCGGCAGGCGCAAACGGACTTATATTGCCTCTGGCATATAATAATCGCTCGGGTATAGCACTTTATACAAGTTTTTTGTATTTTTGCATGTACTGTTACTGACCTCGACCTCATCATGGAAAGAAAGAATCTGGGCGCCAAGCCCTTCTGCTATCCCCAACCGGTATTCATAATCGCCGCCTACGGCGAGGACGACGTCCCCTGCGCCATGAACGCAGCATGGGGAGGCACCAGCGACTACAAGGAGATGACGCTGTGCCTGTCCAAGGGACATAAGACCGTGGCCAACCTCCGCAGCCGCGGCGCATTCACCATCAGCATGGGCACGGCCGACCAGCTGGTCGCCTGCGACTTCGTCGGCGTCGTCTCCGGGAACAAAGTGCCGGACAAGTTCGAGAAAGCCGGCTGGCATGCCACCCGTTCCACCTATGTAGACGCTCCGCTGATCGACGAGCTGCCGCTCGCAATCGAGTGCAAGCTAAGCTCTTACGACGAAGAGACAGGCCTGCTCAAGGCCGAGATAGTCAATGTCTCCGTCTCCGACTCGGTCCTGGACGCCAACGGCAAGGTGGATGTCTCCAAGCTCCGTCCCATCACCTTCGACCCCTTCAACAACAAATATGTCGTCCTCGGCGAAACCGTAGGTAACGCCTTCAAGGACGGCCTCCAGTTGAAGTAGGCATGGGGAGCGGACTCCGCATCCTCGTCGCTGCGCTCGCTGCGGCGGGCGCACTGTGCTGCGCCCAGCCGCTGGGAGCGCAGCAGACGCATATCGACGAGATATCCGTCGATGCGCGCGCGACCTTCCATCAGCAGACCACGGAGGGCGAATACGACTCCCATTTCCAGGGCGACTACTTCAACGTCCATTTCAAGGGACACCTCACGGACAATATTTCCTTCCGCATACGCCAGCGGATGAACAAGAAGATTGACGAGAAGAACCCCTTCAACGCCACGGACTTCCTGTGGATCAGCTGGCAGGCCACTCCCAAGTGGTCGGTCACCCTCGGCAAGCAGGGCATACTCGTCGGCGGCTACGAGTTCGACTCCCCGCCCATCGAAGTCTATTATTACAGCGCCTTCCTGGAGCATCTGTATCAGTACTACGCGTTCGGTGCGTCGGCTACCTACACATACGCCCCGGACCAGTCCATATCCGTACAGTTCTCCCCCTCGCCGGTCTCGTCCGGCCTGCAGGACGCATATTCGTACAACCTCTACTGGAGCGGCCGTCCTTTCAAGCACTGGAAGACTCTCTGGAGCTTCAACATAGTCGAGGATGAGTACCACCGGAAGATGAACTACATCGCCCTGGGCAACAAATTCCCTTTGGGCGACCTGGTGGTGGACCTGGACCTGATGAACCGCGCATCGCTGAAACAGAAGGACTTGCTGTCGGACTGGACGGTCATAATGAAGGCCATCTGGACCGTGGGCAAATGGAATCTCTGCACCAAGGTCGGCTACGAGCAGAACGACGCGGCCAACGTAGACGAGAACGGCATCTCGTTCGATACCGCCCTCCCCGCCGGGCACAATTACCTGTACGGCGGCTGCGGCGTGGAGTATTTCCCCCTGGGGAACGACAATCTCCGCCTGCACGCCGTGTATTTCCGTGACAATCACGACCATGTCAACAATTACGACATAGGCGTCACATGGCGTTTCCTTATCTACAAACGCGACTAAACATCCCCATTCCCCATGTTTGAAAAGATCGTATCCGTCATCAACGACATCGTCTGGAACCCCCTGCTGGTGGTGCTCCTGGTCGGTGCCGGCCTCTATTTCTCATTCCGGACCCGTTTCGTGCAGGTGCGGCGCTTCGGCCTGATGCTCCGTTCGCTCTTCGCCAAGGCGGAGACCGACGAGTCCGGCGGCAAGCACGGCATCTCCTCGTTCGAAGCCTTCTGCATCGCCCTGTCGGGACGAGTCGGTACGGGCAACATCGTAGGCGTGGCCACGGCCATAGCCCTCGGCGGGCCGGGGGCCGTGTTCTGGATGTGGATCATCGCTTTCTTCGGCGCTTCGACGGCCTTCGTGGAGTCCACTCTGGCGCAGATTTTCAAGTTCAAGCATTCCACCGGATACAGGGGCGGTCCTTCCAGCTATATAGAGCACGGACTCGGCAAGCCCGTCCTCGGCATCCTGTTCTCCATTCTGGCCATAGTCGGATACGGCATCCTGCTGCCCACGGTCCAGGCCAACGGCGTGGCCGGGGCGCTCACCAATTCCTTCCGCCTGCCCGCCCTTGCGGCCGGTCTCGGCATGGCATTCCTGCTTGCGCTAGTCATCATCGGCGGCGTCAAGAGCATTTCCCGCGTGGCATCGATCATCACGCCTTTCATGGCGCTGGGATATATCGTTTTCTCTCTCTTCATCATTTTCCAGCATCTCGATGCCGTGCCCGGCGTGCTGCGCGCCATCGTCAGCGGAGCGTTCGGCGTGCAGCCCGTCGCCGGCGGCATACTCGGCTCGACCATCATGATGGGCGTCAAGCGAGGCATCTTCTCGAACGAAGCCGGCCAGGGCAGCGGAGCCATGGTCTCCGCCGCCGCGGCCGTCTCGCACCCCGCGCGTCAGGGCCTGGCCCAGGCGTTCTCGGTCTATGTAGATACCCTGCTGGTCTGTACTGCCACGGCTCTGATGATCCTCTGCTCAGGCACTTACAACATCCTAGACGCCAAGACCGGGGAAATGCTTGTAGCCAACGCTCCCGAGCTGGGAGCCAATTATGTGGGCTTCACCCAGGCCGCGGTCGACTCCGCGTTCACCGGCTTCGGAAGCGCCTTCGTCAGCATCGCGCTGGTGTTCTTCGCTTTCACTACGCTGATGGCGTACTATTTCTACACCGAGTCCAGCATCATCTACCTGTTCACCGGACGGGGCAAGTCAGCAAAGACCGAGAAAGCTCTGATCTGGGGCTACCGCATCGTCCTGCTGGCCATGGTCGTCTTCGGCTCCATCCGCGAAGCCAACGTAGTCTGGCAGCTCGGCGACATCGGCGTGGGCATGACCGCCTGGATCAACGTTCTGTCGCTGCTGCTCCTCTGCCCCCACGCCATCAAGGCGCTCAAGGAGTACGAGGACAAGAAGCAGCAGTAGCTTGTTTGCAACCCGGTTGCAGGAAAAACCACCTACCTTTGCATCCGGAAACAACAAGCTATAGATATGTCACACGAGCATCACCATAACCACGAGTGCTGCACACACGAGCATAACCACGGCCAAGAGTGCTGCGGGCACGAGCATCATCACGAGGATGAGAATCCCCGGAAGAAGCTGATAATCATTATTCTGGCCGCCATCCTCCTGGCGGTGGCAGTCGTCATCGAGAAGAAATGCAGCCTGCCCGTCTGGCAGCTGCTGCTGATCTATCTCGTACCTTTTCTCCTCGTCGGATTTGATACCCTTAAGGAAGCGGCGGAAGGCATCGCCCACGGCGATCCTTTCGACGAGCATCTGCTGATGTCCGTCGCTACCATAGGCGCGCTCTGCATCGGCTTCCTTCCCGGCGCCGAAACGGCATTCCCGGAAGCTGTGTTCGTCATGCTTTTCTTCCAGGTGGGAGAGTTGTTCGAAGGCTTCGCCGAAGGGCGCAGCCGCGAGAGCATCGCGCATCTGATGGCGATACGCCCCGACGTGGCGCACGTCGAGCGCGGCGGAGCCCTCGAGGACGTCGATCCGTCGGCGGTCCGGCCCGGTGAAACGCTGGTAGTGCGTCCCGGCGAGAAAGTGCCGATCGACGGTTTCGTCCTCGAGGGCTCCACTTCGGTGGACACCAAGGCCCTGACGGGCGAGAGCGTCCCCCGCGAGCTGGTTCCCGGTGACGAGATCCTCTCCGGCTGCGTGAACCTCACCGGAGCAGTCAAGGTCCGCAGTATCAAGGCTTTCGGCGAGAGCACGGTATCGCGCATCATCGAGATGGTCGAGAATGCCGGCGAGCGCAAGTCGCACAGTGAGGCCTTCATCACCCGCTTTGCCCGCATCTATACCCCCATCGTCGTCCTCTCCGCCCTGGCACTCGCGGTCATTCCTCCCCTGTTCAGCGGCAGCTTCATGGAGGCCTTCCCTACCTGGCTCTACCGCGCCCTGATGTTCCTGGTGGTCTCGTGCCCCTGCGCGCTGGTCATCAGCGTCCCGCTCACCTTCTTCGGGGGCATAGGCGGCGCTTCGCGCAAAGGCATCCTCGTCAAGGGAGCCAGCTACATAGATTCGCTGGCAAAGGTCGGGACCGTGGTCTTCGACAAGACCGGCACCCTCACCCACGGCCAGTTCGAGGTCGATGCCGTCCATCCCGAGGTCTGCGACGCACACCATCTCCTGCATCTGGCCGCGCACGTGGAGCATTTCTCGACGCACCCTGTAGCTGCGGCGCTGCGCGACGCCTTCCCTGAGGAGGCGACCGACGGCTGCCACGTCAGCGATGTCGAAGAGCTCGCAGGAATGGGCGTCAGGGCCTGCGTCGAGGGCGATGTCGTGTGCGTAGGCAATCCCAGGATGATGGAGTTCATCGGTGCGGAATGGCACAGCTGCCCGGACGATATAGGGACAATAATCCACATAGCCATCAACGGAGAATACGCCGGACATATCGTGATCAACGACAAGGTCAAGGACGACAGCCTGGAGGCGGTCTCCAGCCTTAAGGGATTGGGGGTAAAGAAGATAGCGATGCTCACGGGCGACCGCCGCGAAGTGGCGGAGCACGTGGCCGAGAGCCTCGGGCTCGACGAATTCCACGCTGAACTGCTGCCCGCCGGAAAGGTTGAGCATCTCGAAGCCCTTCTCGCTTCGCGGGAGCCCGGCGATACTCTGGCCTTTGTCGGAGACGGCATCAACGATGCCCCGGTACTCGCCCTCGCCGACATAGGGATGGCGATGGGCGGCCTGGGCAGCGACGCTGCACTGGAAGCCGCCGACGCGGTCATCATGGATGACAAGCCTTCCAAGGTCGCGCTGGCAGTACGCATCGCCCGCCGCACCATCCGCATTGCACGGCAGAATATCTGGTTCGCCATTGGCGTGAAGATTGCAGTGCTCCTGCTTGCAAGCATAGGGGTCGCCACGATGTGGATGGCAGTCTTCGCAGATGTAGGAGTGACAGTGCTGGCCGTCCTGAACGCCATGCGTGCATTGAAAGTTTAGAATATGGATCTGCATCACCCGCTCACTGACGAGCAGTCGCTCGAGAAGGCCGGAGTCCGCGTCACCGCGGTCCGGCTTCTCGTTTGGCGCGAGATAAGGAACTCATTCCCGGGGGCTTTCAGCCTGTCCGACCTGGAGGACGCGCTGCCCACCGTCGACAAGTCCACGCTTTTCCGTACGCTGACGCTGTTCAGCGACGCCCATCTGCTCCACGACATCGACGACGGCTCCGGCTCGCACAAGTACTGCGTCTGCCATCACGACGACACGCGTGTCTGCACCGGCCACGTCCATCTGACCTGCCGCATCTGCCACCGGACCTTCTGCCTGCCGGATGTCAGGATCCCTTCAGTCACCCTCCCCGCAGGGTTCGAGCCCGAAGAGGCGGAGTACCTCGTCAAGGGCATCTGCCCGGAATGCGCACGCCGGGCGTAACATCTTACATTTTTCCAAGGAAAGAGCTTCTTTTCATTAAGATTTATCCTATCTTTGCCTCTTGATAATTAAAGATGCAAAGACGATGTCTGAGCGCACTAACCACGGGATCAAGCGTTCCACAGTAGAAGCACTGGTACTCATAGCCATATTGGCAGGGACCTTCCTTGCCCTCGCGTCCAGGATGGGCGGAGGCAACCTCCTGAAAACCATCATGAACACGGCGCATAACCTGCTGCTGAATACGGTGTTCTACCTGATGGGCATCACAGTGCTGACCGGCGCACTCTCCAAGCTCATGTCCGAGTTCGGAGTGGTGAAGGTGCTCGAGCGCATACTGCGCCCGCTGATGAAGCCGTTGTTCAACCTTCCCGGAGTAGCCGCCCTCGGAGCCCTCATGACCTTCCTGTCTGACAATCCCGCCATCATTTCCTTTGCCAAGGACCGCTCGTTCGCGAAGTATTTCAAGAAATACCAGCTGCTGTCCCTGACCAATTTCGGCACTGCCTTCGGAATGGGCTTCGTCGTCATGATCACGATGATAAGCTTCGGCCACACGGGCAGCGCCTTCATCGGCCTCTTCGGAGCCATCTGCGGGTCCATCATCTCGACCAGGCTGATGCAGCGCAAATGCCTCAAGGCCTATCCCGATCTCGACTCCCCCGCCCTTGACAAGCTCCACGAGGAGGAAACGGTCGTCACCAAAGAAGAAGAGACCGACAAGACCGTGTTCATGCGTTTCCTCAATGCCATACTCGACGGTGGGAAGAACGGCGTGGAGCTGGGCCTGGCCATCATCCCCGGCGTCATCATCATCAC
>Ga0310696_10001915_pt1 | contig 28772 bp, 19 predicted proteins | sample AusTroGonzalo_MG_4_FD_203885 | JGI IMG/M metagenome (GOLD analysis project Ga0310696, IMG submission 203885) | Bovine rumen microbial communities from tropical cattle in Woodstock, Queensland, Australia - Gonzalo_02 (v2) (version 2) | ecosystem: Host-associated > Mammals > Digestive system >... | reverse complement strand
TCCAACCGCAACCTCGTCAAGGAAGACGGCAGCCAGCCGAAGGAAGGCGAAGTGCTCCCGTTCAAGGTGACCGAGTTCAACAAAGGCAGCAAGAAGATCACGCTCTCGCATGTGCGTACCTATGAGGAAGCACGCCGCGAGGAGGTCAAGAAGGAAATCCGCGAGAAGGAAACCGAAGCCAACACGATGCAGAAAGCCGTGAAGAAGCTGAAGGACAATCTCGAGAAGACGACCCTCGGTGACATCTCCGACCTGGCCGACCTCAAGAGCCGCCTCGAAGCTGAAGAAAAAGCCAGCAAGTAGTGAACTTCACCCTGACAACCTTGGGCACGGCATCCGCACGGCCGATGGTTGACCAACATCAAAGCGCCCACGTATTCAACCTGCATGGGCGCTTGTTTTTGGTCGACTGCGGCGAGAATGCGCAGGTGCAGCTCAAACGTTACAAGATTTCGAAGGCGCGTCTGGACAACATCCTGATTTCCCACCTGCACGGCGATCACGTGTTCGGGATCTTCGGGATGCTGTCCACGATGGCCCTCGACGGCCGCGTCGCGCCGCTCTACATCTATGCGCCGCGCGATTTCGCGTCCGTGCTCCGTTTCTTCATGGGCCATTTCGGCGAGGGAGTCAAGTATGAGATCCATCACATCCCCTTGGAGATGAAGGAACCTCAGCGGATCATCGAGCTCCGTAATTGCGAGGTTGAGGCCTTTCCGCTGCAGCACCGCATTGATTGCTTCGGCTTCCGCTTGAAATACCTCAAGAGCGGCCTGTCGGCTGCTTACTGCTCCGATACGGCTGTTTTCCCCGAGGAGGCGGAGTGGCTCCGTGGTACCGACCTGATCTACCATGAGGCCACATTTGCCGACGAACATGTGGATCTGGCACACAAGATGTATCACTCTACGGCGCGGGAAGCGGCACAGGTGGCCGCTGCCGCAGGCGCGAAGCAGCTGGTCCTCGGCCACTTCTCGTCGCGGTACCAGGACTTGGGCGTGCTGCTTTCGCAGGCTCGCGAGGTCTTCCCCGAGAGCTATCTGGCCGAGGAAGGAAAAGTATTTGAAGTAGACCGATGAAAAGAATCACGCTGGCCGTCCTGCTCCTGTTCACTTCGTTCTCGCTGTGGGCGCAGATCGATTCCACCCTTTGGCGCAATACCGAGAAGGTGGCCCGGACACTTTATTACATCCAGAAGCATTATGTCGATACGGTCGACATTGATCAAATTACTGACGAGGTGATCGACGGCATCGTGAAGAAACTCGATCCGCACTCCAACTATATCCCCCAGCAGAAGGTGGCGGCGACCAATGAGCCGCTCGAAGGCGCGTTTGAGGGGGTGGGCGTCGAGTTCGCCATCATCGCCGATACGCTGACGGTACAGGCTGTCATTCCCGGCGGGCCCTGCGAGGCGGCCGGCATCCTGCCCGGCGACAAGATCGTGAAGGTGGACGACGAGAATATTGCGGGCATCGGCCTGACCAACGAAGGGGTCCGTTCCCGTCTCCGCGGGCCGAAAGGCAGCAAGGTGAACCTGACAATTGTCCGGCATGGCGATGTGCTTCCTTTCACGATTACACGCGATACCATCCCGCTTGAAAGCGTGGACGCGGCTTATATCGTGGATCCGGATATTGCGTATCTGAAGGTGAGCCGTTTTGCACAGAATACGCCGCGGGAGTTCGTGGACGCACTGGGCAAAATTTCACCGAACCGTCCCAAGGGCATCATTATCGACCTGCGCGGCAATGGCGGCGGCTATATGATGGCGGCCATCATGCTGGCGGAAATCTTTCTCGAGAAAGACCAGACCATCGTGCGGACAGAAGGCACAGAGGTGGACCGTGAAGAGAAGGCCCAGGGCAAGGGCTTTTTCCAGAAGGGTCCGCTGGTCGTGCTGGTGGATGAGAATTCAGCCAGTTCGAGCGAAATCCTGGCCGGCGCGCTGCAGGATTGGGACCGCGCCGTCATCGTCGGACGCCGTACGTTCGGTAAAGGCCTGGTCCAGCGCGATTTCCGGCTGGTTGACGGTTCAGAGGTACGCCTGACCGTGGCGCGCTACCATACGCCGAGCGGCCGCGTGCTGCAGACTTCGTATGAAGAGGGCAAGCGGAATGAATATTTCCGGGAGTCCCGCGAACGGTACGCGCGGGGGGAATCGTTCCACCGCGACAGCATCCGCGTTGTCGATTCGCTGCAGTATAAGACGCTGCGCCTGGGCCGTACGGTCTATGGAGGCGGCGGTATTATACCTGACGTTTTCGTCCCCTCCGATACGACAGGCATCAATCGTTTCCTGATTACCGTCGTGGGCAGCGGCCATCTGACCGAGTTTGCCGCAGATTACGGTGACAGGCATCGCAGCGAATTGTCGGTCAAGGATTATGCTGCTTTCAACAAGCTGTGGAAAAAGATGGGCGATGCCGCTTATGAAGAACTGCTGGCCTACTGCGCGGAAAAGGGCGTGAAACCCGCTAGTCCGGAAGAAGCCGAGGCATGCGAATCCATTCTCCGTACCCGCCTCAAGGCACAGGTCGCACGTGTCCCGCTGGGTCTGAACGGCTACTGGCAGGTCATCAACAGCGAGTGGGATCCGGAATTCAAGAAGGCGGTCGAAATCATCAAGGGTTGGAAGGGGGATTTCCCGACCGGGCTGTAGACGAGGACATCTGCCTGGAAAGTGCCCGCTGGTAACGGCGGGCATTTTCATTGTGCGCCGACAGGGTCTTGGCGAAGGCATGACGTCCGTCGAACGTGTCGTTCGCGCAGAAGTACAGATAGTTGTGGTGCTCATAATTGAGCACTGCGTCAATGGCGGCCACCGGCGGCATCGTAATGGGGCCCGGCGGCAGGCCGGCGTATTTGTACGTATTGTACGGAGAGTCGATTTCCAGATGCCGGTTGAGCACGCGTTTGAGTCCCGGCTCTCCTACGGCGAAAATTACTGTCGGGTCGGCCTGGAGTGGCATATCCTGCTGAAGCCGGTTCATGTAGACGCCCGCCACACGGGGCATCTCGGGCTCGTATTTCGTTTCTTCGATGACGATGGAAGCCAGCGTGCTGACTTGCTGGCGCGTCAGGCCGATGGCTCGCGCTTTTTCGTCACGGCTGCCCGACCAGAATTTCTCATATTCCTTATTCATCCGTTCCAGGAACTCGTCGGGCGCTACGGTCCACCATACTTCATAGGTGTTAGGAATGAACATTCCGATGAAGTTCTGTGCGTCAAAACCGTAGCGGGCGGCTGATGCCGGATCGTTCAGCGCAGCAGCAAAGGCTTCGCGGTCCGCTTCCAGCTGTTCGCCCAGGAAGTCCGCAAACAGGTCGAGATTGCGGAAGTAGCCGGGAATCACGAGACGCACGGGTTGCTGCCATCCCTTGGACAGCATCCGCACGAGGGCCTTGTTGCCCATGCCGGGCTTCAGTATGTACAGGCCGGGGCGGAAGTTGTCGCGGAGCTTCATGAAACGCGCCGCCCGCAGGAACGTGGTCTCGTTGTCAATGGCGCCGGTCTGTCGTATCGCATCGAGCAGCTGGTCGTAGGTGAAGCTGCGGTAAACGCGGATTTCGTGGGGTTTTTCGCCTTCCTTGACGTTGTTGTAATAGAACGTGCCGTAGAAATTGAGTGCGGCAAGCGTGCCGGTGGCAAGCAGGGCGAATACCGCCCAGAGCAGGAGGCGGGACTTCTTTTTCATTGGGGTTTGCGGAGGTTGAGGATGGTGCCGGGTTCCGGTTCCGTGCCCGGCGTCATCGCGTTGTACTGGTAGAGTTTTTTCATTTTCACGGCGTAGCGCTGGGCGAGGTCACGCATCGTCTCGCCTTCTTCCACGACATGTTTGTCAAGACCGCGGGCGCTTTCATTCTTCTTGGCTTCAACATACACGATCTCACCTTCATGCAACGGGGTGTCGTGCTTACGTTCGTTGAAGTTGAGAAGCTCGCCGCGGAACAGGTTGTATTCTTTCGCCAGCGCGCGATAGGTATCTCCATTCTGGGCCAGGATGTAGGCTACGCCGTTGGTCGAACGGATTTCCCGCGAAAGCGAGGCTGTGTAGAGCCTGTGGCCAGGCAGAGGCTTGAGGACGGTGCTCGTTTCGGCTTGCAGCGGGGTGGGGGGCAGCGTTTCGCGTTCCTGCCTGTCGAGCTTGTCGTAGCGCCAGAGTTCTTCTTCCTCGATGATCCTGATCAGACTCGTGGCATAAGTGCTGGCTGTGGCATAACCGGCCTTTTGGAGGCCGTAGGCCCAGCCTTTGTAGTCGGTGGGCTCGAGATCGAAGAGGAAGGCGTAGCGGTCGCGGTAGCGCAGGAAATCGCTGTGGTCGCGGAACGACTCGTCGGCACTCGCGTAGCTGCGGAAGCATTCGCGTCGTGTCTCATCGTCGTGGCGGATGGTCTTTCCCTCCCAGTTGTTGTGGCACTTGATGCCGAAGTGGTTGTTGGCCTTGGTGGCCAGGGTGCTGTTGCCGTTGCCCGACTCCAGGCTGCCCTGCGCAAGTGTAATGCTGGCCGGAATCCCCGTCGCCTTCATCTCGCGCACGGCCGTTTCGGCATATTTCTCTATGTATTGCCGACGCGTCATCTTCTGCCCCCACACTGTTGCGGTGCAGGATACCAGGATCGACAGCAGCAGGAGAAACCGTTTCATCCTTACAAAGATAGTGATTCTACTCGTTTTATCTTATTAAAAAATGATTGTCGACATTATTCTGGAGTATGAGAATTCAAGGATGTGACATATTCGGATTAGTCTATTTGAGATACCTTTCAATTTTGAATAACCCTTTTTTTTTGTTATATTTGAAAGTTGATTACTCAAAACCACCATGGCTTCGCTTATTGAAATCTTAAATCGAACAGAACAAACATTAAAGAAGGAATGTGCCGCCTTGAAAAATCTTAAAGAGAAAGATTTTTACACTGCTCAGGTGCAAGGGGTTAAGGATTTGCATACGATTCCTGACTATCTAAAGATTGGCAACATTGTCAAGGATGGCTTTGCATATCCTGCTTTGTTTCAAATGCGCCAGATGGTTGGCGCCGCGTTCGAGTTGAATGAGACAAACACGGAAGAAGCTAATTTTAGCCTGGAGTCCATTGTGCTGCAGATTATGAATAGGATGGATCCTAAATATTTTAGAATCACGCTGTTCGATCCTCGTAAACTGGGCAACAGTTTCAAGAATATCCGTCGGATCGGAAAGGTGATCGTTGACTCTGCGGATATGAAGCGGGAAGTGGACCAGTTGTTCAATGACTCTATCCGCATAATGAACGAAAACCTGGCGACGCATAAGGACATTGATGACTATAACGCGGCTACCGGTGAAATCCAACCCTATCGGTTCGTTTTTATCTCTGAATTCCCTTATGGCCTGAGAGACTGCATTGATAAAATCAACACGCTGATGAACACAGCAAAGGAGAGCGGTCTCTTCTTTTTCTTTACCTACGATCCTTCCATCGACCTGGGACTATCTTCTTCCAAGATGCTGGTGAATGAGATATTGTCGCAAGTGGCAGTTTTCCGGGAGATCAACCAGCCGGAAGACATCTATCAAGTCGAGAATGTCCCAAGGGAGGCGTTTTACAACAAGCAGCACTATCTGAAGCTTGACCGCTACGATATCGATGAGTCCATACTGCAGAACGAAGTGTCCAATGTCCAGAACCGGACGCAAAAGAAGTTGAGTTTCAACATCGCGGAGGGCATCCGTATTCCAATCGGAAAGAGCGCGGGCGCATCATTTTTCTTGACTATCGGCCATGAAATCGATAACTATCATGGTATTATTGGCGGCCAACCCGGCAAGGGAAAGACGACATTGCTCAACAATATCATCGTGAACGGTATGTCTAAATACAAGCCGAGGGAACTTCAGTTTGTGCTGGTGGACTGCGCCGGTGTTGCTTTCCAGGAATTCAAGGATTCCCCGTACGTACTTAACTTCTGCTGTTCCAGCAATGTGGAGACCTGTCTGGATTCCGTGAAATTTATGGAAAATCTCCTTCAGGAGAGGGAGCAACTTTTCAAGGAAAACAAAGTTACGGAATTGCGGGATTACCTCAGTAAAACCGGGAAGCCTCTCCCTCGGGTACTCTGCATCATTGATGAATTCCACGTCCTGTTTACGGGAAATGCCCGGTCATCGGCGTATGTAGAGAGCATTCTCGTTGAACGCGTCATCCGAATTGGACGTAAGTTCGGCATCCACCTGATCGTCAGCACGCAGTCTCTGGGCGGCGGCGTGCGCCGCTCGTTCCTTGACAATATTCCCTTGCGCATGGCGTTGGGCATGACCGCTGACCAGTCGGCAGGCTTCTTGGGATTCAACAATGAAGCGGCCGCCAATATCGAACGCGGATATGTGATTTACAACAATGACAATGGTGCCCCGCGTGCAAACAAGTTGGTCAAAGTTCCATATCTTAGCTTGGATGAAATAGAAAAGAAAGTTCAACTGTATAATAAGAAATGACAATGAGTGATAGGTATTTTGAATTCACCCTCCGCCAGGAAGCGAACAACAGACGGCTTCATGACGCAGAGAAGGCCTTGAAGGGCATAGAAGCAGTCCGGCCTGTCATTCAAGACCTGGATTCCGTCTCGTCTGGCTATAAACGGGTCTGGGAGCAAGAGGTCGAGGCGTTATCGGTTTCGGACTCGGTAATACCGACATTTGAAAAGTCTTTTTTTGTCTGCATCAAAGACTTGCTCCCCAAATTGGACGCTGCAATCAAGCGTGTCAAATCAATGGAAATCCTTGACAATGTCTTAGCCCAAGAGGCTTCCTCCTATATTTCATATTGCCGACACGATATGGAGGTAAAAGAGATAGGCCAGGCTGTAAAGCATATGCAATCCCTCATTGAACGAATCAACTCGTCCAACCAAGCTATCCGGGACAATGAAGAGTCCTTAAAGAAAGAAAAAAAGAAGAAACTTATCAAGTTTATAGCCATAGCCGTAGTAGCCATTATCCTGATCGTGCTCATTATTGTTTATTGGGAAGTTTTTCTGGCCATCGTTGGTATTGCGGCTGCTATTCTTTTGGTCAGGTACATCCTATCCCGGCGCTCTTGATATGAGTATATTCAATTCTAATGACTATGCTCGCGGCCATGCCGACGGATTCGCTGCTGGACAGGCAGGGAAGGATAAGGATTATGGCCGGATGGGATTGTCGGCCAAGTTTGTTTTGTATGGCCCCAAGGCGTTGAATACATATACTCAGGGCTATAACGCAGGTTACTATCTTGGAATATCCGTCAGAGCTCTGGGAAAATGTGCTCAGGAGAACATGAGCGCTCCTGAAAAACAGCAAATGAAAAATACAAACGGAGTAAGTTTTAATAATTATCATATAGCTATGCAAATCGGTATTGATGGTCAATTGGATCTGTTGGAACAGATGAAATCTTTCCTGAACAACATAAACAGCCAATTTGAAGAGATGATGCAGGTCCAGACTAATTTCTTGAACGGACTTGAGTCAGAAGGTCTTGATTTGAAAATTCTGGATAGATGTCAGGACTACCTTTCCGAGAAACGGGATTCGCTGAACAAAGTCATCGCGATTATCTCCGATGAAGAAGTCCCTTATATCGAACAGATTATCAGACATCTTGAAGAAACACCCAGATAAAAGCCGTGCCATATGAGAAGATTATTCCCGGCAAGTGTTATTCTTCTCTTACTCGCCCTTTCTCCCATTCTGTACGCACAGGATCTTCCTCAACGCGATACTTCTTTACAGGCAAAGATTGCGGAATGGCAGAGAGCGGCCGGGCAGGGTGACGCCGATGCACAATGTCGGCTGGGCAAACTCTATAGTGATGGCGTAGAGGTGGAAGCGGATCTTGAGCAAGCCTTTTATTGGTTTACCAAGGCCGCGGAGGGAGGCTCCATTGATGCCGCTGCCGCCTTGTCCACGTATTATTGCTTTGGGAGAGGCGTTGTGTCCGTTGATTATACCGAGGCAGCCAGGTGGTGCCGGATAGCGGCAGAAGCCGGGCATTCGGGGGCCCAGAACCGGATGGGTTGGTTGTACGAAAGCGGATACGGAGGGCTTGAGAAATCCTATGAGGAAGCCATGAAATGGTATAAGCTGGGCGCGGATAATGGCAGTTCAATGGCCTTGGCCAATATCGGCAATCTTTATAAGAACGGCTGGGGTGTCGAACAGGATTATGAAACCGCTCTGTCGTACATTCAGAAAGCGGTGGATCGTGACAACAGTTTTGCCTTCTATTTGATGGGCATTATGTATGAATTCGGATTTGCCGTTGGCCCTAGTCCGGAGGAAGCCTATAAATGGTATTTGAAGGGGGCCGAGGCGGAAGAAGGCCGCGCTCAGGAAAAGGTTGCATATTTTATGCGCAACGGGAAAGGGTGTAAAAAGGATTTGAAGGGAGCGGCAGAATGGTATCGTAAGGCTATCCAGAATGGCCAGGAGAATGATTATTATCCGCTCGGTACCCTTTTGTATGAAATGGGCGATTATTTTGAAGCTGTCACATGTTTTCAGGAAGCGCATCTTCGCAATTACCGTGGTGCGGCCACTTTCCTGGGTTATTGCTATGAAAAAGGGCACGGTGTTCCGCTCAGCCTTTATCAGGCGCTCTCCCTTTATCAGGAGGATGCAGATGCGGGACACGCGGAGGCATACTATTATTTGGGGCGCATGTATGAAAAGAGTGAGGTCCACTCAATGAAAGAGGCCAAGGCCAACCTTAAAAAAATACAAGCGTGTTATGAGACCGGCGCGGGGTTGGGCAGTAAAAAAGCCCAGCAGCGGCTGAATGAGCTCAAGACTACTGGCGTGACGATTCGGTTTGTCAACAAAAATGGTTTTGAGGTAACGTATAGTACCACTCTTTGATGTCCCGATTGTTCCAGCGTCTTCTTCTCTTCGCATTCCTCGCTGCTCCTTTGTCGGCAAGCGCCCAGCCGCTCGATCCCGACGCGCTGTTCCGTAAAGCAAATAGCGCAGCTGATTCCGGGGCGTATGAAGACGCTATTGCATTGTATCAGCAATGTCTGGAACAGACACGGGAAAAGTGGGGGATTCGACATCCCCATTTTAAGAACAGTCTGGTGGGAATCGCGGAATGTCATGCTAAGCAGGGAGACCATGCAAAGGCCATTGCGTATTACCGAAAGGCGCTGGACTGGATCGTGCCTCAATATGGATACAAATCTAAACCGTTCAAGGATTGTCTGGGGGCCTTGCTTGCAGAGCAGGTTCTTGCGGGCGATGAACGACAGACGCTCCTCTCCCTGTTTGATTACCTATCGCCCGAAAATCCCGAACTGTGCAAATATTGGGGGGAAACGCTATATCTGGCATTGTTCACGTATGTGATTACGTCAAACTATGCCATGGCCTCCCGTTGCGCCAATAAATTGGCCGAAATACTTCCTTTTGCCCCTACGGTCGAGAAAAGAAACTTTTATAAACTGGCTTTTTCGGGTGCCGTGGCATCAGGGAATCTTCTTGAAGCCGAGGCTTTCCTGCAGCAATTAAGGCTATGGGAGACCGACCCTGCGTTGGTCTTGCAAATGGAGGCCATGATGGCCAGTGCCAAGGGCGATTATGACAGAGGATTGAAGTTGAACGGGGAGCTGATGGCCATTTGCCAGAAGCAGTATGGGAAAAAGAGTCTGCAGTATGCAAACGCTATGAATGATCATGGGACCCTTCTGGCGATGAAGGGCCAGACGGATAAAGCGGTCAAAGAGCTGGAAAATAGTCTCCAGGTTATTGACCAATGCATCTATTCCGGTTCGGATTTTGGCAATACGAACAAATTGATGACACTCAGATCATTGGGCCCACTGTATGTCAAGTTGGGCGAGTATGACAAAGCCCTGTCCCGCGCTGAAGAAGCCGTGTCATTGGCCCGTTTATTTTGGGGCGAAGAGAATCGGGAGTATGCTTCATCAATTTTGAACCGGGGGTGCGTCAGATTCGAATCCGGAATGGTTCGGGAGGCGGCCCTTGACTTTGTCGCCTCCAATAACATCTATTATGCCAGTGTCTTGCGGAATTTTATGTTGATGGGGGAGGACGACAGGCATAATTATTGGAACAGCATTTCCGGTAACTCAGAGTTCTTATACGAATGCTGTTCTTCATTGGACGATGGTCCCTTGAATGCAGACTGCTATGATGCCGCCCTTTTCACCAAAGGCCTATTGTTGGAGTCCTCTGTGGCTTTGCAGCGCTTCATTCTTCAATCGGGTGATGAAGAGGCTATTGCTCTCTATCAGGAACTCCTTGACAGGCAACGCTCTTCATCCGGGCAAGAAATCGAAGCTCTAGAACACAAGCTGTTGGAAAAGATCAGTGGATTCGGCGATTACACCCAGAAGCTGAATGTGGGCTGGAAAGAGGTCCGCGATGGTCTGTCAGGCGATGATGTGGCCATCGAATTTATCAAATTCTCCAGTAGAGAAGATGTCTATTATGGCGCTTTGGCCCTGAAGGCCGATTCGGAATATCCATCCTTCATCAATTTGTCGGAAGAAAAGACGCTGGCCAGTTTGATGACCGCATCTGTCAATCAGCTGTATGCACCCGGTTCGGTTTCTACACAGCTCTATGAGGCCATCTGGAAACCGCTGGAAAGTTTTCTTAAGGAGGGTTGCCGGGTATTTTTCTCTCCGAGCGGCGTTCTCCACCAGTTGGCGATTGAATCGCTCCCCGACGGGGGCGGGACCCTCGTATCTGAGCGTTACCAAGTACATAGGCTGACGTCCACGCGGCAATTGTGCAATGCTAGAACGACGCGGCCTTCAGATTATCGATCGGCCGTTCTTTTTGGTGGCCTGGAATATGATGTGGATCCCGAAAAGATGTTCGAGGAGCGTTTCGCGGCGAAGGAATGGGACGGCAATTCACCGGATTTGTCCCGAGGGGTTATCCTGTCGATGAAAGAGTCGTCGGCTCCTTCACGTTGGTACTATCTTCCGGGTACGCTAAGCGAGGTGGAGCATATTTCCCTGCTCATGGAGGGGAAGGGGATGGATGTCGCCGTGCTCTCCGGTCCTCATGGGACGGAGGAGGCGTTGTTCGGCCTGTCAGGGAGAGAAATCCCACTGGTCCATATCGCAACGCACGGTTTCTTCCTATCTTCCGATGCGCAGGCTTCGTCCGCAGGTTCTGTATCGGGCCTGATTTTTTCCGGCGCCAATCACGCTTGGATGGGGGAACCCGTGCAGGGCAGTGGGGCAGACGGCATCGTCTCGTCAGACGAGCTAGGCGCCCTGGACTTGTCAGGAACCGACCTGGTGGTCCTGTCGGCTTGCGAATCCGGCCTTGGCGAACTCCACGGCGAGGACTTTTTCGGGTTGCAGCGTGGCTTCAAGCAGGCGGGTGTGAAGACCCTGTTGATGTCTTTGAATTTGGTTGACGATACGGCGACCGATTATATGATGACGCAGTTTTATTCCTATTTGCTCGCTGGCCATTCGAAGCGGGATGCATTCATGCTGGCGCAGAATGCCACCCGGGAAGCCTTCCCTCAACCGAAGTATTGGGCCTCGTTTATAATGTTGGACGATTAGTTGCCAGAAATGAAAAAGCAGTCTTTCTTTCGATTTGTCTTTCACCGGGATTTCTTTTTCATGACCGTGGTGACTTTTATCCTGTTTTTCCTTCTGAAAATCGGGATTGGCTCGGTTTCCTTCCTGAAACCAGTGGATGATGCCTTCAATTCTTTTTCCGCGATGGACCTTTTTTTTCAGATCCTTCACACCAACCAGCAAGAACGGCTGTCCGAGGAGATAATCATCGTAGACATTACCGATGTTGGACCCCGGGGAGACATTGCGGCGGTACTGAATGAGATTGCGGACTGCGCTCCGGAGAGTATCGGCATCGATTGCATCTTCGAGGGGGTCCACGACGATCAAACAGGAAACCAGCTATTGCTTGAAGCGGTTAATGGAATGAAGGACAGGGGTATTTTTGCGAAGAAACTCATAGCGGACTCTTCGGGTGTCTTTGTTTGGGCTGCGAGTTCTTTCTTTGCCCGTGGATCAGGAATAAAGGAAGGTTATACCAACTTGACCTCTTCGAACAACGGTAGCCCTGTTCGCGAGTTCTCCCTGTTCCAGGAACTGAATGGAGATCAGGTTCTATCCTTCCCGCTGGCCGTCGTTAACCAATATGCCGGCCGCGAAATGGACTTTGGATCAAAGGATCTGCTGATCAATTATGAGAACATTCGATTCCTGGTTTTGCAGCCAGATGAGATCCTTGCGCACCAGGAAGACATCTGGGGCAAGATCGTCCTGGTCGGCGGGTTGCGTGAGGAGCGGGATATGTTTCCCACTCCTATTAAAAAGAAATCAGGACTGGAAATACATGCGTATGCTATTTCTACACTTTTGCACGGAGAACTGAGGTATTCTCCCTGTTGGTTCAATTGGTTGCTCGCTGTCCTTCTCTGCTATTTCTTCATAGTCAATATTGAACACTCCTGCAGGACCGTGCAAAAGCGTTCTATCTTCCTGATGGAACTGGATTCAACCACTGGTACGCTTTACACAGTCTGGAGCATCGTACTATGTTTTATTTCCTATATCCTTTTTGCCAAGTTTAACTATTGCCTGGACGCTGCGTTCATTTTCGTGGTGCTGGCTTTAGCTCCGTTAGCCAGGAAACTCGTCAAGGCATCGATTCTTAGTTTGTCTTCCAGGGGTGTAAAGAGTTTCCCGATAAAGGGTTCGTTATATGAATGATATGAAAAAGGTCCTTATCTTAGCGATTATCCTGTTGTCCTTTCATTGGACCGGTTCTTCCCAGCCTTATTGGGTTTGTGCTGTCAAAGGCGATGTCTTTGCCAAGATGGAAGATGAATCCATTCCTCTCAAGACGCAGATGTCCATTGATGAATCCACAATCCTTTCCTTGTCGAATGAGTCGAGAATCACCTTGATAGATGAAGGCAATAAGGAGATGTATACGATTAAGTCCCGGGGCATTGGAACAGTCCGGAAACTGATTAAGGATACATCCACTTCCATTCATGACATAACATCCTCGTATATAAGTTTCGTCAAGAAGCGGCTTCGCTCTCCCGACCAGAAAGATGAAGATTATATGCAAACTTCTGGGTCCATTTTTCGAGGAGAGAAGAAAGCTGTCCTAGGGAACCCTGACAAATGCTTGGAGGCACTTATGACCCTTTGCATCGCGGCTCGGGATCGGGCCGAGCACTTGGATGCGGACGGCTTGATGGATGCAGCCAGGGAGATGGAAGATCTTAACCTGACGCGCTGGCGTTTTTCCGCCAAGGGCGCAAAGCAGAACTTCGCAGGCCATCTGATACTAGAGCCGTTGTGTCTGGTCGATCTGTCTGTCAATCTCAATACAGAACGGCCTCTGAAGGATCAACTCAAGGATATGGCTGTTCCCTTCGATCCTGAATATTTTGATGATTATCCTAAAGGAAGCGTCCTTTGCTCATATTACGTTATTCCGGCTGGGGGGACGACAGAATTATCATTGGGAACTTGCCAAGGTGACTGCAAGATAGTGATTGTTAGCGAGTGGTCGGATGATCTTTCTGTTAAGATCCTTTCTTCGAGCTCAAAGAAGCGCTTTTCTGCCCAGTCGGAGAACGGTGTATATTCGGCAAACTTCTTTCTCAATAAAAAGAGCGATGTCGATATAATCCTTCGGAATGCCGCTAATGAAGATACTGTGGTCCTTTTTGCGGTGAATCAGTAGCCTCAGAGGGATTCAGGTAACAATCACCTACAACCAAGCAGATATTTCGCTGCGCTGAAGCCGGCCAGGGCGCCGGTGGAAAAGGCGATCTGGAGATTGTAGCCGCCGGTGTCGCCGTCCAGGTCGAGGACCTCACCGCAGAAGAAAAGCCCGGGACGGAGGCGTGAGGCCATCGTCTTGGGAACGATTTCCTTGAGGCTGACGCCGCCGGCCGTCACAACGGCACGGTCGTAACCCTTGTAGTCGTCGATACGGAAGGTCCACGATTTCAGGCGCTTTGGAAGATTTTCGATCGTCAGTTCGGGGTTGGCATGCCGGAAAGGCGCAATCAGCGACTTCGGCAACAATCCATAAGCTTCCAAAATCGATGCAACGGACTTCGCCGCTCTGGTGTTCGTCCCGCTCGCTGAAAAATGTTCGCGGCTCCGGACACCACCCGATTGCTCTGTCCGATGAAGGCGATTGACCAGCTGTTCTTCGGTCAAAGCAGGCTTGAGGTCGAGGACGATGTCGACGCGCTGGCCGTTGATCAGGGCCCAGACGGCGCGGCGGCTGAGGTGGTAAGCGATTCCGCTTTCGAGGCCGTCGCTCGTAAAGTTGAAATCTCCCTGTTCGCTTTGGACGAGCGCGCGGTCCACGTAAAGATGCAGCCCTACGTTCTTCATCTCCTGACCCGGCAGGTCCGGGTCGTAAGCGTGCGGCAGCAGTGCTGTCTCGCTCGGGAAAACAGCCGTGACCGTGTGTCCCGCTTCTTCCGCGAAGCGATAACCGTCGCCAGCAGAGCCCGTCACTGGATAGGATTTGCCGCCCGTGGCAATGATGATAGCTTGGAAATCAGATAGTTCAGACAACGAACCGATTGTGGTCCCATATCGCACCTGTATGCCAAGTTCGCGCACCCGCTGTTCCAGTGCGCGGGCCACATCGCCTGCCACCAGCGAGGCGGGATAGACTCTCTGCCCCTGCAGCGTAACGGTCGGTACGCCCAGCTCCTCTTCGAAGAAGCGGATCACGTCTTCGTTAGAGAAGGCCCGGAAAGCGTTCTGCAAAAACCGCTGGTTAGGATGAATATGCGGTGCAAAATCTTCCCACGTGCGGCGGTTCGTCAGGTTGCAGCGGCCTTTCCCCGTGAGATAGATCTTCCGGCCAAGGCGGTCGTTTTTGTCGAACAGGACGATGCGGGCGCCGTTGCCCAGCGCCTCTGCGGCCCGGATGGCCGCCATCATACCTGCCGGCCCACCGCCGACGATGGCCAGCGAAGGATGCATCATTTGTCGAGATAGTCCATGAAACTGTTGAGCAGTATATACATGTTATCGTCGATATCTCCGTTTCCGTTTTCATTGTAGGCACGTGAGTTACAGACGAAGGCACCGCTCATTTTCCGGTCGGTATTGCCGACCCAGAGCGTGGCAGTACCGGCTATGTTTCCGCCATGATAGTGTGCACCCGGGAACCAGGAAGAGCCCAGGCGCCAACCCAGACCATAGCGAAGATAGGCAGATTCTGAATACTGGTATGGTGTGTACATCTCTTGAAGCGTCTCGTAGCTGAAGACGTCGGGCACCGTGTCGTCTCCGTCCATGAAGGTCAGCACACGCATCATCTGGTTCGTAGAGGTGATGATGCCGGCAGCACCCGCCAGCTCGCGAAGCGGGTTCGCGTAGCCGTCAGTCCCATCCTGCATATAGAACTCGCATTCGTTGCTGCGCCGTTCCTCGCGGTAGCCGCCGATATGCGTATCGGTGACGCCCATTTTCGCAAGAACATCTTCTTTCAGGTAAGACTCGTAATCCTTGCCGCTGACCACTTCCACAATGCGATGCAAGACGCAGAATCCCACATTGCTATAGTCATAGGCGGCGCCCGGCGTAAAGGAACTGCGGTGCGCGTCGATTGTGCGCTGGATGAGCGTGTCGGTAGGTACCGGCTGCCCGTTGCTGTACATCCGGTACGACCAGGTGAATGCCGGATCGCTGAGGCCCGCGCAAATGGCGCTGCTGTGGCTGAGCAGGTGTCTTACGGTAATCGCTTCGTAGCATGAGTTCAAGTTGGTAAAAATGCCCTTCAGGATGCCACCCTCTCCGAATACGCGGTCATCCAGCTTGAGCCGGCCCTCCTCTTTGAGCGTCATGATGCACATGGTGCAGAACTGTTTGGAGATGCTGGCCATACGGAAAAGATGGTCCGGTGTCGTGCGCATCTCGAGCGTCTTGATGGCGAAGCCGAAGCCGCTTGAGTAGACAACTTCCGTACCCTTCATGATGGAGATCGAAACACCCGGAACATTGAAATCATGCATGAACGAGTACACCTTGTTGTCGATGGCGGGAATGCCATGTTTGACGACCAGCTTGTAATCGACGCTGCGGGTGCCGGATTCAGAAACGACCTTGATAGTCTGGACATTATTCGAGAAATCGTATGCAGTTCCCGGCGTATAGGGTTGTCCGTCAATGGAAGCCGTTGCGCCTGCAGATACATCGATGGTCGGAACCAGGCTGGAACGGTCTACGCCTTCCGGGACAGAGATCCAGTAGTAATTGTTGGCCATGACGGCGCTCGAATTGCCGCTCAAGCCGGGGTTGGAACCGGAGGAAAAGGCGAAGCGGACAAGAGAAGCCTTGTCACTTTTTTCAGGATCTCCCCCGTCCGGGTCGATGGGTTCGCAGGCCACCAGGGCCAGTGCCAGGAACATGGCTGCAAATAATCTTTCAATTAGCTGTTTCATAATCAAATAAGATGATTACTGGTCTATGACGCCGCTGCCCGTCATTTCCCCGTCCGGTGCGTACCAAACAGCGAATTGCCCGGGCGTAATGCCGCGCTGAGGCTCGTCAAATTCAATGTATAGCCCGTCTTTCCGGGCATGAAGGACGCCGCCCTGCAGGGGCTGGCGGTAGCGGATCCGTACCTGGTAGCGCCGGTCTTCGCCGGGCGTCAGGGCCAGGTCAGGACGGATCCAGTGCACCTCTTCGGGGCGGATGCGGAGCGCCCGGCGCCAGAGGCCGGGATGGTTGTCGCCTTCTCCCACAAAGATGAGATTGTTCTCTATATCGTTGGCTATCAGGAAGCAGGACTCGGCGTGACCGCCGATGCCCAGGCCCTTGCGTTGTCCGATGGTATAGTATTGCGCGCCGATGTGCCGTCCGATGACCTTGCCGTCTTCCCGGCGATATCGGATGGGAGTGGCCATCTCTTCAAGGGTCCGGGGCTCCGGCCGGCCATCATACCAACTGCGCGGGATTTCCACGATATCCCCCTCGCGAGACTTGAGTTTCTGCTGCAGGAACACCGGCAGGTCGACCTTTCCGACGAAACAGATGCCCTGGCTGTCTTTCTTCTCGGCGCTCGGGAGGCCCGCTTCACGGGCAATGCGCCGCACTTCCGGCTTGATGATGTCTCCGATGGGGAAAAGGGCTGTCGCCAGCTGCACTTGCGAAAGCTGGCACAGGAAGTAGCTCTGGTCCTTGTTGGGATCGCTGCCCGCCAGGATGCGGTACACCGTTTCTCCCGCCTCGTTCAAGAACGAAGCCTTCCGGCAATAGTGCCCCGTTGCAACGTAGTCGGCGCCAAGTTCCTGAGCCGCCTTCCAGAAGGCGTCGAACTTGATCTCTCGGTTGCACAGCACGTCGGGATTGGGCGTGCGTCCCTTCTCATATTCGCTGAACATATAGTCCACGACCCGCTGCCGATACACGTCGCTCAGGTCCACGAAGTGGAAGGGAATGCCGATCTTGCGGGCCACCATTTCGGCCACGGAACGATCTTCCTCCCACTCGCACTCCCCGTGCAGGGTGCCGGTGGTATCGTGCCAGTTCTGCATGAAGAGCGCGAACACGTCGCATCCCTGCTGCTTGAGCAGCAGCGCCGCAACGCTGGAGTCCACGCCGCCGGACAATCCGATGCAGATCCTGGGTTTCTTGTTCATTTATGTCAATTATTCAAAAAAATGTTTACCTTTGTGCCGGGGTAAGTCATATACGACCAGCTCCCACTGAACTCCCCCAGGGTCGGAAGGCAGCAAGGGTAGGTGGTTGTAGCGGTGCGATATATCAAGCTTACCCTTTTTTCTTTTTTATAAAGCATTGAAGATAAATGGCATCAGGGAATCCACGCCCGTAAAGGCGAGGATGGGCCCGCCGCTGCCCAGGATGATGCGAAGGGGTTTCAGGGCCAGCCGCTCGTACTGGGCCATCACCTGCCGGCAGGCACCGCAGGGCGAACCGGGATTGAGCATCATCGAGCCGTCGCGCGCGCAAACCACGGCGATGGCATCGAAAGGCACGCCGGGATGCTGGGCGCTGGCAGCGAACATTGCCGTCCGCTCGGCACAGAGGCCGGAGGGATATGCGGCATTCTCCTGATTGGCGCCCTTGACGATCGTCCCGTCCTCCAGCCGCACGGCTGCCCCCACATTGAAATGGGAGTATGGCGCGTAAGAACCTTTCGTGGCATCGATAGCCGCTTCAAGCAGCGTACGGTCCTCCTCATTCAGCTCGTTGATGGAGGCGTATTCTTCGTAAGAAATGGTCAGCGTCTTCTTTTCCATGATCTACGATTTGCAGGAATTCTTACAAAGGTACACAAAAAAGGACAAATGAATCCTTTGTTATTGTATCTTTGTGCTTTCTTGAATCCCTCGAAATAATACGAACAAATATATGATGAAGCGATTCTTTTCCTTGATGTGTGCAGCTTTGGCCGTGGCTGGCTGCATGTTATCTTCCTGTAAAGGCGGAAACAAAGACAATAATGCGCCGGAACTGCGGGTAAAGTACGAAACAAAGGTGCTGCAGCCCGAGTCGCGGGTCTACCAACTGACATTCCCCGCTACGTTGTCGGGCGACACTGAAATCAGCATTTATCCCCAGGTGGAAGGAATTATCCGGACGTGCAACTGCAGTTCAGGTATCAAGGTCCGGAAAGGCCAGACCCTTTTCGTCATTGACCCGACGGAATTCCGTCTGGGCGTCCAGTCTGCACAGGCCAACCTGAACGCGGCACAAGCCCAGATGGAGACCACGAGGCTCCAGTACGAATCGAACCGGACGCTCGCTGAAAAGAAAATTATCAGCGACTATGTGCTCCAGACCAGCCTGAACGCCTATGAAGTAGCCAAGGCTGCCGTTTCCCAGGCGGAAGCCCAGCTCAATATCGCGAAAACCAACCTCGGCTATTGCACCGTCACTTCCCCGATCACCGGTTTCATCGCAGACAAGGAAGTGGAAGAAGGTGACCTGGCCTACCGCGGCGTTGCCTTGTGCACGGTCAGTGACAACAGCGTCGTCAAGGCCAAATTCTCCCTCACCGAGACCCAGTTGCTGCAAATCGTGAAGGAATACGGCCTGCGCGTAACGGAGAATGGCCTGGAAGGCCCCAAGGGCAAAAAGCTCAGCGATGCGCTCCCGCCCGTGAAGCTTCAGCTCAAGGATGGCTCCACCTATGAGCATGACGGCGTGCTGAACAAGATCGACGCCATCGTCAATTCTTCTACGGGAACCGTCATCTGCAAGGCGGCATTCTCCAATCCCGACGGCATCCTCCGTTCCGGGTTGTCGGCCAAAGTGGTGATTCCTTATGAAGACAACGTGCTCTGCGCGCCCCAGACGGCCGCCGTCCGCCTGCAGGACCAGATGATGTTCTATCGCGTCAAGCAAGACGGAACTGTCGAGGGCGTGATCTGCCAGGTCGTCCCCTCCAACGACGGTACGGAATACTACATCATCGACGGCCTGAATCCCGGTGATGAGATCGTCACCAACGGTGTCCGCAAATTGTCTAACGGTGTCAGCGTAAGATAATATGGAGAAGGTCCAGAAACAAAAGTTTTTCGTCAGTCACTGGGTCGCCGCCCTTGCGGTGGCCGTGCTGATTTGCCTGATCGGCGTCGTGGGACTCTTTTCCCTGCCGATCGAGCAGTATCCGAATATCGCACCGCCGATGGTGTCGGTGCGCGCTTCCTACAGCGGTGCCGACGCCAACACCGTGATGAAATCCGTCATCATGCCGCTCGAAGAACAGATCAACGGCGTAGAGGATATGATGTATGTCTCTTCGACGGCGCTCTCCAACGGATCCGCCGAAATCTCCGTCTATTTCAAGCAAGGCTCCGACGCCGATCAGGCGACCGTGAACGTGCAGAACCGTGTGAACCAGGCGCTTGGACTTCTGCCTTCCGATGTCAGGACGCAAGGTGTCACGGTGACGAAGAGCGTCAACTCCATCCTGCAGATTATCAGCCTGGAGAGCACGGACGACAAGTTTGACCAGAAGTTTATCTCCAATTATTTGGACATCAACGTGGTACCGGCCATCAGCCGTATCACGGGCGTGGGCCGGACCCTGCTCATCGGCGACAAATACAGCGTGCGTATCTGGCTCAAGCCGGATGTCCTGGCCATGTACGGCCTCACGCCGAACGAAATCATCAACGCGGTCAATGAACAGAACTTCGTATCGCCTGTCGGTCGGTTTGAAAGTGCCGTCAACGCGATAGACATCGAATTCCAGGGACTGCTCAACGAAATGAGCGAGTTCGAGCAGATCATCGTCCGCGCCATGCCGAACGGGGAAATCCTCTACCTGAAAGATGTCGCGGACGTGGAACTGGGAAACCGGTCGTACGAGTTCCGTTCCAACATCGACGGCCATCCGGGCGTGCTGATCATCATCAACCAGGCACCGGGCGCCAATGCGACCCAGGTCAACGCCGAAATCAACCGGGTGATCTCCGATATCTCGAAGTCGCTGCCGGCCGGACTGGAGTTCAAATTGCTGGAGACTTCGGATGACTTCCTCTACGCCTCCATGTCCAGCGTGGTCGAAACGCTCATCATCGCCATCCTGCTGGTCATCTTCATCGTCTATCTCTTCCTGCAGGACTTCAAGGCGACGCTGATCCCTTCCGTTTCCATCATCGTCTCGCTGATCGGCACCTTCGCCATGGTGAAGGCCGCAGGTTTCTCGCTGAACTTGTTGACGCTGTTTGCCCTGGTGCTAGCCATCGGTACCGTTGTGGATGACGCCATCGTGGTCGTGGAGGCCGTGATGGCGAAGCTGGAGACCGGAAAATACAAGTCTGCGGCATCCGCCACCTCGGCGGCACTTGGCGAGGTGACGGCGGCCTGTATCTCGACCACCCTCGTGTTTGTTGCGGTGTTCGTCCCCGTGACCTTCCTGTCAGGGACGTCGGGAACCTTCTTCAAGCAGTTCGGCACCATCATGTCCGCTTCGGTTTGCCTCTCCACCCTGTCCGCGCTGACCATCTGTCCAGCCTTGTGCTCCATCCTGCTCAAGCCCAAAACGGAAAAAGACGCGAACCGGAAAGGCATCAACTATTATGTAAAGAAAGGCTACGAGGCGGTTTACAACGCATTGTTGGGCAAATATATCAAAGGCGTCGGCAAATTTATCAAACGCCCCGTCTTCTCCTGGATCCTGCTGATCGTCTTCTGCATCGGCATGGCATGGCTGATGAAAACGGCGCAGAAAGACCTTGTGCCGCAGGAAGACCAGGGCTTCCTGATGGTCGACGTCACGCTGGCGTCCGGCACGTATCTGAATGAGACGCAGGCTGCCGTTGAAAAACTGGAGTCTTTCGTCCGTACGCTGGACGACACGGAACTGGTGGGCGGTATCACCGGCTACTCCATGATGAACGGCGGCGGCGGTACCAACTACGCCACCCTGATGGTCCGCCTGAAAAACTGGGATCAGCGTGCCTTCTACAGTATCGCGGACGTGCAGCAAAAAATCGCCGTCTGGGCCATGATGAACATGCCGGAAGCGGATGTCACGCCTTACCAGATGCCGCAGATTCCGGGATACGGCTCCGGTTCCATGATGGAGCTTAACATCCAGGACCGTTCCGGAACGGACGACAACGAGACCTTCATCGCACTGTGCAGCGAATTTGCCCAGAAACTGCAGCAGCGTCCCGAGGTCTCCTTCGCCCTGGCTTCCTATTCCTCCGATTATCCGAAATACAAGCTCGACGTTGACGTGGCCGCCTGCAAACGTAAAGGCGTCTCTCCGCAGGCCGTCGTCTCGACGATCGGCGTCAACCTGGCCGGAACCTACATCGGCAACTACATCCAGTTCGGAAAGGTCTATCAGGTGCTCGTCGAATCGGGCGCCGACTACCGGATGGAACCGAGCGTGCTCAACAACATCTATGTGCCGGTGGGCAACAAGATGACGCCGGTATCGGAGTTCGTCACCCTCACCAAAACCATGGGCCCCGCTCAGGAACGCCGGTTCAACCTGTTCCCCTGCTACAATATGAACGTCATGCCGGCTACCGGTTATACCACGTCGCACGTACGTACGGCCGTCGACGAACTGATGGAAGAGGTCTTTCCGGACGGATATGGCTATGAATACGGCGGTATGGCACGCGAGGAGGCCCTGAATGCCCAATCAAACGACACCGCCATCATCTATGGCATCGCCCTGCTGCTGATCTACCTCATCCTCGCATGCCTCTACAACTCCCTGTTCATCCCGTTTGCCGTGCTGCTCTCGATCCCGTTCGGTATCTTCGGCGCCTATCTGGTGGTCCGTCCGCTTGAAACCCTGATGGGTGTGGGCGTCAACGTCTATGTGCAGACAGGTGTAATCATGTTGATCGGCCTGGTCGCCAAGACGGCCATCCTGATCACCGAGTTTGCCGTGCAGAAGCGCAAAGAGGGACTTTCGGTCTACGACGCAGCTGTTGGCGCCTGCTACGACCGTCTGCGTCCGATTCTGATGACCGTCCTGACGATGTTCATCGGCATGGTCCCGCTCATTGTTGAAGGCGGGGCCGGCGCCGTCGGCAACAAGTCGTTGTCTATCTGCGTGGTGGGCGGTATGGCCGTGGGCATCATCGCCATACTGTTCATTACTCCGGCTCTGTATATTTTCTTCCAGAAAGTGCATGAGCGATTAACTCCTGACAAGGAAAGTGAGTGATCTGATAACAAGTATTTCCATGAAAAAGATCTATACTATCATACTTTGGGCCGCAATCCTGCTGCTCCCAAGCTGCTCCATCTATCAGAAATATGAGTCCGGCGCCACCGTTCCGGATCAGGTGATGGGCGATATCGTCAATCTACAGGATACGGTATCCGTCGGGAGCATGGACTGGCATGACTTGTTCCAGGATCCCCTGTTGCAGCAGCTGATCGAGAAGGCGCTGACCAACAATACCGATATGCGTACGGCGCAGCTTTCCATCGAACAGGTCCAGAACGAAGTCAAGGCCGCGAAGTGGGGCTATGCGCCCACTCTGGCGTTCACGCCGTCGGCCACCTATCAATACCAGCGCGGGATAAGCGGACTGAATGTCACGCTTCCCGTTTCCGCAAGCTGGCAGCTGGGCATTTTCGGGCAGACCCGGAGCAAGATCCGCAAGGCCAAGGCACAGCAGGCCTACGCCGAAGACTACAGGCAGGCCGTCCAGGTAAGCCTGGCCGCCCATGTCGCCGACCTCTATTACACCCTGGCGATGCTGGACCGCCAGCTCGCAATTGCCGAGCAGACCGAAGTCCTGTGGACAGAATCGCTCAACACCACCCGTTCCCTGTATGAGGCCGGCATTTTCCAGAGTCCTGCCGTGTATCAGATGGAGGCCTCCCTGGCGGGTATCCGCACCGATATCGTGGATTTGCGCTACAGCATCCTGCTCGCGGAAGCGTCCCTCTGCCAGCTGCTGGCCGAGCCGCCCCATCCCATCGAGCGTTCCCCGCTCGCTTCTTTCCAGGTTCCCGAGCAGATCCATGTCGGACTTCCAATCCGCCTGCTCGCCGCCCGCCCCGACGTGCGGATGGCCGAGCACAACATGGAGATCGCCTATTACGGCACCCAGCAAGCCCGCCAGGCCTTTTTCCCCAGCCTGACCCTTGAGGGCCTCTTCGGCCTGGGTTCCGTCAATCCGGCCCTGATACTGGGCCAGGCGGTAGCATCGCTGGTGCAGCCCATCTTTGCCGGCGGAAAACTCAATGCACAATTGAAGAATGCCAAGGCCGAACAGGAAAAAGCACAGCTGGAATTCGTCCAGACGCTTATTGATGCAGGCAACGAAGCCTATATCAATCTTCACGCCTGCCGGGCGGCCGAGGAAAAGTCCGGGTATCTCGACACCCGGGTGAACGCGCTCCAGGAAGCTTTCAATGCGACGACCGAGCTGATGAATCATGGTTCCACCACCTATCTGGAGGTGCTCACGGCCCAAGAGTCCCTGCTCGCGTCACAACTCGAGCAGGTCGACAACCAGTATGAACTCATCGTGTCCCTGATTGACCTTTACTCTGCACTCGGCGGCTTCGGCCAGCAATAATGAAACGGTTCCTGACAGTTGTTTGGATTCTGCTGCTCTGCGCCGCTCCGGCGTGGGGGCAGAAGATGACGCGTCGCCAGTACATTGAGAAATACGCCGAGACGGCGGTGCGGGAGATGAAGGCGACGGGCATTCCGGCCAGCATTACGCTGGCGCAGGGGTGCCTGGAATCGGGCAACGGCAATAGCACCCTGGCCACAAAAGCCAACAACCATTTCGGCATCAAGTGCCATAACAACTGGGACGGAAAGGCCATCCGCCACGACGACGAAACGCGCAACGAGTGCTTCCGCAGCTATCGCAGCGCAGACGAATCGTTCCGCGACCACAGCGATTTCCTGCGCTACCGCGACCGCTACGCCTTCCTTTTCGACCTCGAGCCCACCGACTACAAAGGCTGGGCTTATGGCCTCCAGAAAGCCGGTTATGCCACCGCCGCCACCTATGCGACGAGCCTGATCAAGATCATCGAAGAGGAGGAACTCTGGCGCTACGACAAGCTCGACCGGCAGGCGCGCGAAGCGCTGCCCCCCACCCCGCTACAGGCTGAGGCCAGTAAGCCTGTCAAGCCCCTGCCGGGCCACAAACTGTACACCGCTTCCCTCTCACGCGAAATCCGCTCGACCAACGGCGTGGCCTACATCCTCGCCCAGGAAGGCGATACGTACCGCGGCCTGGCCAAGGAATACAGCCTGTTCCGCGGCGAACTCCTGCGCTTCAACGAGCGCAAGCGCGATACCCCGCTGCACGCCGGGGAGATCGTGTATGTCGAAGCCAAGAAGAATGAAAGCGCCCGGGGCCTTGACAAGCACGTCGTGGAGGAAGGCGAAACCATGCGCGACCTCTCCCAGCGCTATGCCGTGAAGATGAAGAAACTCTACCAGTATAACGCGATGACGCCGGGCACCGAACCGGAACCCGGCACCATCCTCAACCTCCGCAAACCCTGATGAAAAAGAAGTCCCGCATCCTGCTCTGGACGGTGCTCGCCCTGTTGGCCATCGGCACGCTTGCCGCATTCAATTTCTACGGCACGTTCTACTATAACAACGTCAAGGAAGGGGAAAATCCCCGCGACGTCCGCATCTACCGCAGCTTCACCTACGACCAGCTGCTCGATGCCGTGCGCCAGACTGGCGTTATCGACAACGAGATGACGTTCCTGCGTGCGGCGCGTTTCCTGAAGCTGCGCGAGAACTTCCGTCCCGGCTACTACCGGCTGAAACCCGGCATGGGCAACAAGGCCCTCGTGCGGATGCTGTCCAAGGGATGGCAGCAACCCGTGCGTCTCGTGATTCCCGGCTACTTCCGCAATCTCGACCTGTTTGCGGACTTCCTGGGCGAACAGCTGGAAGCGGACCGCGAAGCCTTCGCCACCGCACTGAACGACCCGGCCACGGCCGCCCGCTACGGCTTCGATGCACAGAACTTCATCGGGATGTTCATTCCCAATACCTATGAAGTCTGGTGGACCGTCACGCCCGACGAGTTCCTGGAGCGGATGAACAAGGAATACGAGAAATTCTGGTCGGGCAGCCGCGACGAGAAGGCGCGGGTCATCGGCCTCACGCGCCAGCAGGTCAGCACACTGGCCTCCATCGTGATTGAAGAGACGAAAAACGAGCCCGAGATGCCCCGCGTGGCAGGCGTCTATATGAATCGGCTGCACCGGGACATGCCGCTGCAGGCCGACCCGACGGTCATCTTCGCCGTCGGCGAACCCGGACTCAAGCGCGTGCTCAACCGGCACCTGGAGATCGACTCGCCCTACAATACTTACAAATATGCCGGCCTGCCGCCGGGCCCCATCACGATGCCGCCCGTGGCCGCCATCGACGCCGTGCTGAACTACGAGTACCACGATTACCTGTACTTCTGTGCCAACGACAGCTTCGACGGCCGGCACGCCTTCGCCAAAACCCTGTCGGCACACAACGAAAATGCCCGCCGTTACCAGCGGGCACTCTCCAGGGAGATGGCTGCCTCTAGAGCCCAGTCGGGAAATCGCCCTTCCAACCCTTGACGATTTCAACCGCTTTCTTGAATTCCGGATCCCACTCGCTGTTGATGACCTGCCAGTAGCCGGTCATACCCAGCGGAATGCGGGCGATTTGTGCTTTGAGCCGCGTGCGGAGAAGTGCTTCGCAGGCCGCCGCCTCTTCCGGGCTGGAGGGCTCGATGCCCTTTTCAGCACAGTAGGCCAGCAGGCCGGCGTACGCCTCATCGCCCCGCTTCTTCCACAGTTTGTTGAACGCATCGAAATCCTTGACGGACAGCTCCTCGCGGTTTTTATCGCCATAATCCGCCGCATATTCGGTCAGACGGCCGCTGCCAACGACACGGATCAGGAAACGGTTGACGCCCGTCGTGTCGGACGGCACAAAGACGTCGGGAATAATGCCGCCTCCGCCATAGACCGTACGGCCCAGTCGAAGCGTCTTGTACTGCAGCGAATCCGCTACGTGGATGCTGTCACGGTGGAAAGACTCGCCTCGCGCGTAGCGCTCCCGTGACTTATTATAATAGGACTCCCGATTCCCCTCCTCATAGGGCGTCTGCAGCACGCGGCCGCTGGGCGTATGGTAGCGAGCCACTGTGAGACGGACCTCGGAACCGTCAGGCAGCCGGAAATCCCGCTGCACCAGGCCCTTGCCGAAGGTGCGGCGGCCGACGATGACGGCTCGGTCCCAATCCTGCAGCGCGCCGGCCAGGATCTCGCTGGAACTGGCCGAATTCTCGTCCACGAGCAGCACCACCGGACCCTTTGTATAGAAGCCCAGGCCTTGCGCCACATCCTCCCGGTCCACTTCCGGACCTTCCGTCCGGACGATGGTCTGGCCTTTTTTAAGGAAGATGTCGGCCAGCGCGATGGCGCTAATCATAAAGCCGCCGCCATTGCCGCGCAGGTCGATGATGATGCCTTCCGGGCGTTTCGGTGAAATCCGGCCCAACGCGTCCACGAACTCGCGGGGCGTGTTCTGGGCGAAACGGCTGACTTTCACATAGGCGATGCCCTTGTCGACGATATACGCGGCATCGATGCTCTCGATGGGGATGGTATCGCGCCGGATGGTGAACAAAAGCGGCTCGCCGTGGCGCAGGATGACCAGGTCGACCTTGCTGCCCTTGGGGCCGCGCAGCCGCGAACGCACGCCGTCATTGGTGAGGCCGACGCCGGCAATGTTCTCGCCGTCCACCTCCACGATCTTATCGCCGGGCAGGACGCCCGCCGACTCGCAGGGACCGCCGGGGATGACCGCCTGGACGGTCAGCGTATCGGAGATGATGGCAAACTCCACGCCCACGCCCTCAAACGCGCCGTCCAGCTGCTCGTTGGTCACCGCCACCTTATTGCTGGGAATGAAGTTGGAATGCGGGTCGAGCTCCTTCACGATGCCCTCGAGCACCGCGTCGGTGATACGGTCCAGGTCGACGGTATCGACATAATGGCTCTGGATGTAATACAGCGTGCGGGCCACTTTCTCGGTGTTGCGCCAGAGCGTCGTGTCTTTCTGCGCCCAAAGCGCGCAGGACGACAGCAGCAGCAGGAAAGCCAGCGTGATTCGTTTCATCGGTCTACTTCAAATACTTTTCCTTCCTCGGCCAGGTAGCTTTCGGGGAAGACCTCGCGCGCCTGCGAAAGCAGCACATTCAGGTCCTGGTACCGCGACGAGAAGTGGCCGAGGACCAGCTGCTTCGCGCCTGCGGCAGCGGCCACCTCAGCCGCTTCCCGCGCCGTAGAATGATACATCTTGTGTGCCAGATCCACGTGCTCGTCGGCGAAAGTCGCCTCATGGTAGATCAGGTCGGTGCCGCGCAGCCATTCCGCCTCCTCGGGGAAGACGGCCGTGTCGGAACAATAGGCCGCCGACAGGCCGCTCTTGGTATACTTCAGCCGGAAACCGAAGCAGTCGATGCGGTGCTGCAGCGGAAAGGCCTCGACCTCGCAGTTGCGAAGCTCGATGATCCGCTGCGGCTCCTTCATCTCCAGGGGAATGTGATGGATCTCGTACTTGACCCCTTCCCCGAAGTGGCCCATGAAGAAGCGGAGCACGGACGCAAAGTCGCGCGGCGCGTAGATGTAGAGCGGCGCGACGCGGCCGTCTAGGGCCATCGTGGACAGCATCCCGAAGATCCCGAACACGTGGTCGCCGTGCAGGTGGGAAATCAGGATGTTGTCCAGACGCGCCTTTGAAATCTTGTAGCGCTTGAGCTGCACCTGCGCATTTTCGCCGCAGTCGACCAAAAACAAGCGCCCGTGTAGGTTGAATACGTGGGCGCTTTGATGTTGGTCAACCATCGGCCGTGCGGATGCCGTGCCAAGGGTTGTCAGGGTGAAGTTCACTACTTGCTGGCCTTTTCTTCCGCTTCGAGGCGGCTCTTGAGGTCTGCCAGGTCGGAGATGTCACCGAGGGTCGTCTTCTCGAGATTGTCCTTCAGCTTCTTCACGGCTTTCTGCATCGTGTTGGCTTCGGTCTCCTTCTCGCGGATTTCCTTCTTGACCTCCTCACGGCGTGCTTCCTCATAGGTACGCACGTGCGAGAGCGTGATCTTCTTGCTGCCTTTGTTGAACTCGGTCACCTTGAACGGGAGCACTTCGCCTTCCTTCGGCTGGCTGCCGTCTTCCTTGACGAGGTTGCGGTTCGAGCAGAAGCCCGACACGCCGTCTGCCAGCGTCACGGTAGCACCTTTCTCACCGAGAGCCGTCA
>Ga0310696_10001913_pt1 | contig 28810 bp, 28 predicted proteins | sample AusTroGonzalo_MG_4_FD_203885 | JGI IMG/M metagenome (GOLD analysis project Ga0310696, IMG submission 203885) | Bovine rumen microbial communities from tropical cattle in Woodstock, Queensland, Australia - Gonzalo_02 (v2) (version 2) | ecosystem: Host-associated > Mammals > Digestive system >... | reverse complement strand
GCTTCAAGAACGTGATGATGGCTATGCCTACCGTTATCGACAAGGACGGTGTACACTTCACTCAGCCCGAGGGTACTGCTGAGGAGATGGCTGCATTGCAGGCTTCTTACGAGCACCTGCAGAAGATGCGCGACGAGATCATTTCTCTTGGCATCATTCCTGCTGTTGAGGAGTGGGGTAAGGATAACGCAAACCTCTAATCAAACAATTATAATAAGAAAAGGTCGCGAATCGAAATCGCGACCTTTTTTGTTATCTAGCTGCTTTGTTGAAAGCCCAGGTGATGAGGCCTGGCACCGTCTTACAGCATACTTTCAAAATAGCAAGACCTATCTCGCTGTAGAAGAAGCGCGATGCATATTCTTCCCATTTCTTGTTTTGGAATACCTGCTTGTTGACAAAGACAAACGGGGTGTTGCTGCTGATAGCTATTGCCGCATGACTGGCGGTGAGGAAAGCATAATAGAGACCCTCGAAAGTCAGTCTGTTGGGGAATCCACCAGCATCACCAATGAGGATAATGTTCTTGCGCAGGGGATATTCTATGCTTTGGGGAATATAGGCACCCAGTGGTTTCTCGTCAGGACATCCCATGTCTCTCAGCACCTTACGAAACATTTGGGGTGTGGTCATGTAGTCGCCGAAGCCTTGCACGTCATTGTTCTCGTTGGGAAAACTGTAGTAGTAACCTTGGCGATAGAAACGTGAGAGATTACCTACGATGGCATTAGCTTCCGACTTTGTACCATACTGTTCCATACAGAGGATGCCGTGATTGGCATGAGGATTCAGATATTTGCGCACACGACTGTTGGCACCGTCGGCACCAATCAGATATTCACAGGCAATCTGTCGTCCGCTTTTCAGTGTCACGATGACCTGCTGTCCGCTCTCCTCAATACCTATCAGTGCGTCATTGATAAAGGTGCCTCCTGCCTGTTGATAGCACTCCAGCAGTTGGGCATCAAATGTCTTGCGCTTCACGATGCGTATCTCCTCGTCCATGATGAAGTCGAGCACCTGCTCGCCCTCAATGCATAATTTCAGACGGTGCACGCTGTTATAGTCGTATCTGAAGTCGGGCATCAGTCTTGACAGCAGCTTATACGAACGTGGTGTCAGTCCGCCACCGCAAATCTTATCCCTTGGAAAAGTCGCTCTGTCTATAAGTATGCAGTCTATGTTTCTTTGTTTGAGCAACAGACCGCATGTTGTTCCTGCTGGTCCTGCTCCTACAATCAATACTTTAGTTTGTTCCATGTTTTTTGTTCTGGTAATTTATTCTCCTTCGATGAACATGTTCTGGTCCATCTCAGTAAGCGATTTCTTTTTCTTGCTTTCCTTTGCGCCTGCTTTCAGCAGGTTACGTGCCGCGGTGATGATGCTGGGACCGCTTTCATTGGTGGTTATCTTCAGCTTTGACATCTTCTTGATGGTGTCGTTCATGCTCGACTCTACATCCATGAAGCGCTGACCGAAGTCCTGCACGCGTTCTATTACTGTATTGGCAGCATCCATCATTGCCTGCTGGTTGCTCAACTGGCGTACCTGTGTCCACATCATCTCCAGTACACGCAGATTCATATACATGGTCTGCGGACCAAGTATCATCACACCTTCATCGTAGGCCTCGCGCCATAGTGTGGCATCATTGAGAAGTGCCAGGTTCAAGGCTCCCTCGATAGGTACATACATAATGGCGAAGTTGAGTCGGTTATAGCCATCGGGCAGGTATTTCGTGTATTCTTTTTTTGCCAGTCGTTTCACCTGTGCCCTGACACTATCGATATGGGCCTTCAGGAAGAGGCTCTTCTCTGGTGTGCCGTCTTCCGCATTCATGTAGCGCTCGTAGTCGGTAAGCGACATTTTGGAATCTACTACCACATGTCGGTTATTGGGAAAATGCAGGATGAAGTCAGGGATAAGTCCCTTGCCGTCGTCGCCTTTCAGACCTTTTCCGCCCTTGTCGCGAAGTGTTTCCTGTGTGTCGTATTGCTCTCCTTCGTGGAGTTCCAGGTCTTCCAATAGTTGTTTGAGTTTCAGCTCTCCGAAGTTACCCTGTACCTTCACCTCACCTGTCAATGCACGTGTCAGTCGGTCGGCTGTCTCGCCGATGGCCTGACTCTTCTGCATATTGATTTTGATGGTCTCGTCCAGTCGTGTCAGCGCCTCCGTCTGTTGCTCCTTGGTCTTGTCGAGTGCCTCCTGCATGTCTTTCAGACTTTTCTGCAGCGGGTCGATAATCTTTGATACCTGTTCCTTATTCTGTACGCCCAACTCATCCTGACGTTGCTTCAGGATTTTCTCGGAGGTGGTCTGCATCTGTTCGCGAATCAGGTCCAGCTGACTCTTCACCTGTTCCTCGTTCATCTGCTTCAGGGCAGCTATCTGTCCCTCGTGTGCCTCTTTGGTCTGGCGCAGCTGTTTTTCGAACGATGTCTTCAGGTCTTCTATGCGTTGTTCGTAGGCATTCTTTACCTCTGCCAAGGTCTCCGCATGGCGCTTCTCCTCGGCATTCAGTTGCTTCTCAAAGGTCTTCTTCTGTGCGACGCAGTAGGCACCAGCTGCAATGACGACCACTGCGATGACGACAATGACAAAAACTATCTCCATCTTATTGCGTCTTTATCTGATAAAACTTGTTCTTACAGGACGCTCCAGCTCAGGGTGACCATCCTCGTTGACGTTGAGCTTACGAATCATCCACGCCATGTTGCGCCCCAGGGTGCGCATGGTCTGCATGCCCTCCTCGTCCTCTGTCACCTGACCGGGTGTCTGTCCGTAGGCCATGTTCCAGTACTGTGAGGTGACCAATGGCATGTTCATCATCGTGAAATACTTGTTCAGACGATCGAAGGCAGCAGAGGCACCACCACGGCGGCATACCACCACACTGGCGCCTGGCTTGAAGCGCAGGTCGGCACCCAGGGAATAGAACACGCGGTCGAGCAGGGCGCACAGCGAACCGTTGGGACCTCCGTAGTACACGGGCGAACCTACAATCAGTCCGTCGATGCCGTCCTTCACGGCACGCATCACCTTGAAGTACAACTCATCGTGGAACGTACATTTGTTGCCGTTCCTGCCACACATGCCGCAGGCTATACAGCCCTGCACGGCCTGTTTTCCGATGCTAATGATTTCTGTGTCAACGCCTTCCTCGTTCAGCGTCTTCGCCACCTCGCTCAGCGCCGTAAACGTATTACCGTTCTCTCTGGGACTTCCGTTAATCAAAAGTACTTTCATCGTTCTCTCCTTTGTTTGTTTTTGTGACCGCAAAGTTAAGAAATAATTCTCAAAGTACACAAGTTTGTGGACCACAACTTTGTGTACCGGTATATTTTTTCTCGGTCTGGGTCGTAATTAACTATGATGAAGTATTGATAACAGCTCTAACTGCCATAATAACTTGTCAGAAGGATTACCTATTTCCTTTTGGTCAAAGGCTCTCTTTCCCCGCGCTATCTATGGTTGAAAGTATAAAAATGAACGAATTCATCATATTTTATACGATTTTTGCTATTTGATGTACTAGAATAAAAGAAAAATGTGTATTTTTGCAGCACATTCTTCGGAATGTTACATCATGATTGCTCAATCTCTCTACCGAATTGGAACCTCGAACGAGAAAATACGAGCGAAAAACTAACGTGCATTGGAGCTGCGCCCATAGAGCGTAGGCTTCACCATAGTACGTTAGAGGCAGTTCCAAGCCTGGTAGGGAGTATGGCGGGTCTGCGCTCTCTTTGTGTAAAAGAAGTTAGTGCTGACTGTAGTGAAAACAATAGTATTAACCCTAATATTGAACGAGATGAAAAAGATTCTGTTATCTTTGGTTGTGCTTTTCTCATCACAGATGGTTTGTGCACAGAATATGTTGGAAGGTTGCTATCGAGGATTTGTTGATGGTGGCTATACGATTGGAATTGGCGACTATGATTTTGGTCGTTTTGAAATCAATACGTCGCACGGTTATCAAATCAATCCTTTCTTCTTCATCGGTGGCGGTCTCGGTTTGCACTTCATGCCCGAATACAAGACGAAGGGTATGAATATTTCACTAGACCAGCGTGAAAGCAAGGTTGATATCCCTGTTTTTGCTAATATGAGAACCAATATCTCTAAGGGAAAGATTTCTCCCTTCATTGACGGTAAGGCTGGTACATATGTCATAAATAATGGCGGTCTGTACCTTAATCTATCTGCGGGTTGCCGTTTCGCTTTGAATGAGAAACAGGCAATCGACGTTTCTGTGGGCTATACGACGGAGAAACTGGAGTTCGAGACATTTAAGAGCTTCACAAGTTCCAAGAGCATGGACTATACACGCTCACCAAGAAAGTTGAACACTGAGGGTGTCGCCATTAAAGTGGGATTTGAATTCTGACAAACAAGATTTCTGAAGGCCACCGCAGAATTGTCAGTATCGTCCTCTAATAAATTAATGGTACAGGTTTTTGATTCCCTTAATAAATCAAAAACCTGTACCCTTGATTTTCCCAAAATAATAATTGACAAGATCAGCGCGTTGTTCCTTGGTCAGTGCTTCTTCTTTCATAATACGATTCCTTCTCTTTTTACATTCTGATAGAAAGGAGTAATCAAAGTAGGATTATCCCATTGTTTACGGGGCATAACGATAGAACTAATAACCACTCCAGATTGAAGCTCGATTTCGTAGAGTTTACTTACAATTGCATGTTCTCTTTCAGGAAGTACCTTATCATCTGGAAGCAAAATAAGTAAATCAATATCGCTGTCAGCACGGGCATCTCCGCGAGCCTCCGAACCATATAGGATGGTTTGAGCCTCGGGAAGGAATTTCTGAGTCTGTTCCTTGATACGATTTACTATCTCTTGCCTTTTCATGCCACAAAAATAAGAATTATTTTTCTATATTCAAAATTATGGAAAGAAAAAGTTTGAAGGGTATGAAATTATAAAAAAGATTTTTATGCTCATTTCAAGAAAGTAAATCATCTTTGCTGTATGCTTGTTAGATAGAGAATACGGGGGTGTGAGGAAGTGCAAAAGTCAATACTTTTTACTGAACAACTATTGTTGAATTATTTAGCTGGAACAATATTTTTTGTCAGCTGATTGATGTCGTGAATTGACTCGAGTGAATTCATGAAATCACTCGAGTGAGATTTTTGAGGCTGTTTTTGGGCAAAAAAGTCCCATTCACGCCAAAAAGCGATAAGAATGATTTGTTAAGAATAATTGCTACTACAGCGACTTAGGCATCCCAACTCATTGAGTTAGGGGTAGCAACTGTAAGCGGATACGCTTACCATTAACCCTCTATCCCATCACGACGTCAAGTACCATCATCAAGACAAACCCAATGGCAAAGCCAATGGTGCTGAGATTGGAATGCTGGCCCTCGGAAGCTTCAGGAATGAGTTCCTCTACTACGACATAGAACATGGCACCTGCGGCAAAAGCAAGCATGTAGGGGAGGACAGGCGTGAGTAGTGAGGCTAGCAGTATCACAGCGATGGCTCCAACAGGCTCAACGGCACCACTCAAGGAGCCAAGCAAAAACGAACGCCAACGGCTATTTCCTGCTGCTCGCATCGGCATGGAAATGATAGCTCCCTCTGGGACGTTTTGGATGGCGATACCTAATGACACGGCGACGGCACTGGCCAGGGAGATATTTGTTGTACCGCTGTCTGCTCCTGCAAACACCACGCCGACAGCCATTCCCTCGGGCAGATTGTGGATGGTAACGGCAAGGGCCAGCATGGCGGTCTTCGACAGATGTGAGCGCATACCCTCTGGCTTGTCTGTGCCTATATGTAAGTGTGGGGTCAGTTCGTCAATCAACAGCAGGAATCCCATGCCTAATAGGAATCCAACAGCAGCAGGCAGTACGGACCATTTGCCGCTATTGACCTCCATCTCCATTGCAGGAATCAGGAGCGACCATATTGATGCAGCCACCATTACGCCTGATGCAAAGCCCAACAGCGATTTCTGCAATCGTACGGACATCTCGTTCTTCATGAAAAACACAAATGATGAGCCGAGCATTGTGCCCAGCAATGGAATTAGTAGTCCTATAATCAATGTTGTTGTCATGGTGAGTATTTTTATGATGGCTTCTTTAGTCTTTGTAGGTGCAAAGATAATGATTATTCTCAATATGATAATAACGGGGAGCGATTATTTGTGATTATTTAGGATAATACAAAAACGTCCGTGCCATTCTCTCGTGACACGGACGCTTCTTCTATTATTCTTAATGTTTTTGTGTTGTTGTTATGTTTTTCATGTACATGTGTACCTAAGTATGTACTTATTTGCATGTCTTTTCTGCCATTCTGACCAGTTCCTGATATGGCAGTCCTCCTACAACACGCTCAATATTACCGTCTTTAGTGATAAAGAACAGGGTTGGGATGGACATGATGCGAGCGGTAGCTGCAAGTTCTTGATTCTTGTCTACATCTACCTTCAAAACCTTTACACGGCCTTCATACTCGTCGGCAAGTCGCTTCAACATAGGGGCGAGTGCCTGACAAGGGCCACACCATGTGGCGTAGAAATCGATGATGACGGGAGTCTTACCCGTGTAGTCGTACCCTCTGAGGTACTGCTGATAATCTTTAATATTTTCCATAATCGTTTAGTTTTAATGTTCTAAAGTCATAATTTTCGTAGGACAGGCCAGTGTGCATTTACCACACTTGATGCAGTCAGGATCAAGATAGCCAACCTCCTGTCCTCGGCTGTCGTATGGGGTGAGCTGCATCGGACAGACGCGAGCGCAACTTTTGCACTTCATCTGACAGGCACTTGATACGTGGATGTTTGTAAAGGCCTTGGGTAATGGAGCTTTCTTTGGAGCCACCCAGCGAGAGATGGTACCCATGGGACAGAACGAGCACCAGGTGCGTGGCGCATAGATAAATGCCAAAACAACACCGACAATGGTGGTCATCACGATGATTGTCCAGAATACGCGTCCGATACCACTCCACATAGCTAACCCGCCCTCACTCCAAGGAACGGTGAATGTGAGCTGGATGCCAAACATGGTGAAGATGAACAGTACCATAAACAGACGGAACCCAAAGGTACGTACGAATGCCGGTATCGGCTTGTGAGGCGAATACTTCGAAAGCAGTCGGTCGTACATGTTGCCTCGTGGACAAACATTACCGCACCAGAAGCGGCCTCGCCAGATTGAGGTGAGCACAGGGCCAATCATACAGATGAGTGCGATGATGCCTATAACAGGAAAGAACCACCCGATGATAATATATGCGATGATAATCCAATAGAGATTTAATCCTGGAGTCGCAAAATGACGGTGAAAATTCTTTTTTTTCTGATTCATATTTCTTATATCTTCTTAAATTTTTTGCAAAGGTAAGAAGTTTACGATAGATAAACGAAATATTTTATCTATCTTTGCATCGATATTTTCTATCAATAAATCATGATTATCAACTGCCAATTTTAGAAAATGACCCTACAACAACTGAAATACATCGTGGCTATTGACCGTCAGCGCAATTTTGCCAAGGCAGCCGAACAATGTAGCATCTCGCAACCAACGCTTAGTGCGATGCTCGTGAAACTGGAAGAAGAACTGGATGTACGTATCTTTGAGCGTAGCAACAAACTGGTCATTCCAACAGCTGCTGGCGAAAAGATTATCCGTCAGGCAGAGAAGACCTTGGCGGAAGCTGAACGTATCACGGAGATAGTGGCTGAAGACAAGGGTGACGTTGGAGGGGAGTTGGCTCTCTCCGTAGGTCCTACCATCGCGCCTTACATCTTGCCTAAGTTCATCCGTTATTATGTGGAGAATTATCCCGATGTGAAGTTGTCTGTTCGTGAGATGAAAGCTGACGTGATGCTAAGTGAGTTGCAGTTGGGGCATCTCGATGCTGGCATAGCTATCAGTGGGAATACGCGTCAGGGCATCCTTGAAGTGCCGCTCTATACAGAGCGTTTCATGGTATATCTTTCTGAGAACTGTTGGCGCAAGTTGCCCGTGTTCAAGCCGGAGAACCTGGAGCACGAGAAGATGTGGATTATGAAGGAGGCTCAATGTCTGCGTGAGAGTGCCTTCAGTTTCTGTAAGGCAAGAACAAAGGGTAATCGTGTCTATGAGGCAGGTAGCATCGAGACGCTGATTCGCATCGTCGATGAGAATGGGGGCTTCACTATTATCCCAGAGATGCATCTGCCATTTCTTTCCGACCGTCAGCGGGAGAATGTGCGTCGCATCGAAGGCGACTACCTCTCACAGCGCCGTGTGTCGCTCTATATCCGTGAGGACTACATCCGCCAACGTATGCTCAATACTATCACAGAAACGCTCCTCCGATTCATGCCCGAGGGGATGATGGAAGAGCGTATCGTGAAGTATGGGATTAAGTTGTAGTCCTTATGCATTTGTTATTGTCATGCCATAGTTGAAATCACTTCCCTTTGTATATGAGGGCGTTTTTTATTCGTAATCGTCAATAACGGAGTTTGTAAAGTCCATCATCGGTTTGGCGGCACGGAACATACGTTCCATCTCATCAAGCCAATCGTCGCCCTCGAAGAATGAGTCTGAAACGGCGTGCCAACAGCAATAGTCCTTGAGACGCAGATACTTGACATGTGGCCAGTCTTTTGGGAAACCAGAGGGGCAGGTCTTTAGCTTAGCCAAGCCGAAACCCTGGGGCTGATCCCAACTGTCGATATCTGTCGGTGAGTTTGTACCGCTGTTGTCGTCACAGCCGAAATATGTAAGGAAGTTCTTTTCTTCCACGCATTTGAGCCATTCAGACGTATTAGCCATTATCTCGTTGCGACAAGAGGTAAGTATGTTTGTCGGTAGCCAGTAGTTGCCTACAGCCAACAGACAATGGTTGGGCTCCAGATGCAGGTAATAGCCACCCCTAAGTGCTTTCTTCCCCTTGGCATTGATATAGGCACCGAGGTGGTTCTTGTATGGTGATTTGTCAGGTGAGAACCGCGTATCGCGATAGAAGCGATAGGTACAGTCTTTGAGCTGAACATTAGCAATTTCCTTATCGAACGTGATAATACGTTCGATGGCTTGTTGCATACCTCTTTCAAACTCTTTTCTGATGGTCTCGTATTCATTTTTATGTTCCTGAAACCATTCACGGTTGTTGTTTGCCATTATCTGGCGGAGGAACTTTAAAATTCTCTTTTGATTCATCGTTTATATCAATCAAATAATATGTTACTATTAATTCTGCTGCGAAGATACAATAAATCCTCCATATCATTGCGATACGGAGGATTTATTTTTGTGCTATTTTGCATATCTTAGATTCCTCTCTCTGCCCAGTCGCCTCTATCCAGATTACGATAGCCGATTGCTTCGGCGATATGAACGGATTGTATCTGTTCGGATCCTGCGAGGTCGGCAATGGTACGGGCTACTTTCAGGATGCGACTATAAGCGCGAGCAGAGAGCTTCAAACGCTCCATCGCCATGCGGAGCATCTCCAAGGAGGCTGCATCAGGTTCAGCAAACTCATGAAGCATCTTTTCGGTCATCTGTGCATTGCAATGGATGCGCCCCCTTCCTCCCCCTTCTCCAACAGAGAGAGAACTAAAACGCTCTTCTTGTATCTTACGTGCCTTGATGATTCGCTCGCGGATAGCTGCACTGGGTTCGCCTGGCTGCATCTTTGAGAGTTCGGCAAAGGGTACGGCCTGTATCTCGCAATGAATATCGATACGGTCGAGTAGGGGGCCGCTGATTTTGTTCATATAGCGCTGTATCTGACCTGGTGTGCAGACGCAATGGTGCGTGGGGTCGCCATAATAGCCGCAAGGGCAGGGGTTCATGGAGGCGACAAACATAAACGAACAGGGGTACTGGATGTTGTACTTGGCACGTGAGATGGTAATGGTACGGTCTTCCAAAGGCTGGCGCAACACTTCTAAGACGGAACGATTGAATTCTGGCAGTTCGTCAAGGAACAAAACACCATTATGGGCCAGACTGATTTCTCCTGGTTGTGGATTGTTACCGCCACCTACCAAGGCTATCTGTGAGACGGTGTGATGAGGCGAACGGAAAGGGCGTTGGCTGATGAGACTCATGTCACGACTCAGTTTGCCAGCGATGCTATGTATCTGTGTGGTCTCTAAACTCTCGCTAAGGGATAGCGGGGGAAGGATTGAGGGCAGGCGTTTGGCCAACATAGACTTTCCTGAACCTGGAGGACCAATCATGATAAGGTTATGACCTCCTGCAGCTGCCACTTCAAGGGCACGCTTCACGCTCTCCTGACCGCGTACATCGGCAAAGTCGAACTCATAATGCTCCTGTTGGGCAAAGAATTCCTTGCGGGTGTCGATGATCGTGGGGGCGTATAGTGAACTGTCATTAAAGAATTGGATGACATCAAGCAGTGAATCCATACCAAAAACCTCAAGTTGATTGACAACGGCTGCCTCGCGCACGTTCTGGCGTGGTACGATGAGACCTTTGAACTTCTCCGCGCGCGCCTTGATGGCGATGGGCAGGGCGCCACGAATGGGGAGCAGACGGCCGTCGAGGCCTAACTCGCCCACGAGCATGTATTCACCGAGTGTGTCGCTGGTAATCTTACTGTTGGCGGCCAGGAGGCCAATGGCTAAAGGCAGGTCGTAACCGCTACCCTCCTTGCGGATATCGGCAGGCGCCATGTTGACGGTGATATCTGCAACGGGAAACTTATAGCCAATATTACCCATGGCAGCACGGATGCGGTCGATACTCTCGCGTACGGAAGTATCGGCCAGGCCAGACATGTGGAGCATGGTGCCGCGTGTGATGTTGACTTCAATGGTTACGGTAGTGGCCTCAAGGCCGTTGACTGCTGCACAAAATGTTTTTACCAGCATGATTATTTTAGTTTTACTTCTGGCGGAGCAACTTGTCCACCTTGTCTTTCAGGTCGGCTGCACTCAGGTGACGACCTACGATGTTTCCTGATTTGTCAATAACGATATTTTCTGGGATAAACGAGATTCCAAGGGTTGAGACGAGGGGAGAGTCCCACATCTTACCGTCGCATACATCCGGCCATTTGATGCTGTCGTTTTCCAGGGCCTTGCGTCCTTCGCAGGCATCAGCATCCATACAGATACTGATGACGCCGATGCTGTCGTGGTGTTCTTTCTTCCATCTGTTGAGCTGATGCAGCATCTGCTGGGAGTCGAAACTCCAAGAAGCCCATACCATGATGACATTAGCTTTCTTGTGTAGTAGACTGTCAGAGACGGTCTTTCCGTTGGTGTCGGTAGCCTTGAACGAAGGCAACTTTCCTGAACTCTTGATGTTGCGCGTAGCTTTCAGGCGTTTCTGCAATTGTATCAAAGGTATACTGTTTGGCTTGGCCTTCAGCATGGTGTTACATAGTTCTAAGATATGGGCATAATCGGCATCGACAGCCATGATGAAATAGCGACGCAACAGGTAGAGGCTGACAGGGGACGCTGGATGCTTAAGGATGAACTCTTCTGCCTTCTGCTTAACGGCAGGGGGCATCATCTCTTTGGTCTGCAGACGGAATCCCGTGAGTAACTCGTTTTCCTCAGTACCTGTTATCTCGGTTTCTTTCAAGTGAGAGACATCACCCTTGATCATGACTCTGCCGCCTGGTGTGGCAATAATTGGCAGTTCGGAAAAGTTGGGGAAGATAAGGGTAAGGACAACCGTATCGGCCATGTCCTTGTCATAGATGAAACGTCCTTCACGTAGTGAGATCGTATCTTTTGTTCCATTATCGAAATCGCACAGGTAGAACTCGCCCTGATTGATATTCTTGAACTTTCCTTCCAGATGGAAACGGGTGCCTGACTCACCGCAGGCACATAATAGAAGAGAAAAGAGGAAAGCATAAAGAACGGCTTTCCACTGTCCTCTTTCTGCTCTCCTCTTTCCTCTTGTTATAATCTTCATCTTTATTTGCTAACCTTGGTCAGTTCAAGATCCTTGGCGGCATAGTCGGCCAGAGAGGGATCTTTTGCAATAGCTTGCTTCAGGGCTGCTGCAGCATCGGCTGTCTTACCAGTGCGGGCATAGAGAATAGCACGCAGGTAGTCGGTGGTAACATCAGCATTCTTGATGTTCTTCAATGTAGAAGCAGCTGCCTGATAGTTGCTGTTCAGAATCTGAGCCAGTGCGGCAGAGTTGGACTGTACGCGACCGAAGTCCTGCTCGGCCTGTGCATATTTGCCCTGAGCCAAGTGGAGGTTACCCAGTACCTCGTTCAGTCCGTTGGCATTAGATGCCTTTGCAATATAGCTCTCTGCGCTCAGCATGTCGCCTTGCTGCAATGCCAGCAAACCGAGGTTTGCATTTGTCTCAGCCTGATTGCGGTCGATAGCGGCGGCTTTGTCGAGCCACTGCTTTGCCTCGCTGTAGTTACCCTTGGCATATGCCAGACGAGCCAGGTTGTTATAAGCACGTGGGTCATTCTTGTAGAGCTCAACAGCCTTCTTGTAGGCTGCCTCTGTGCTTGCCATGTCGTCATCGTAAAGGGTTGCACCATAGAGAATCTCCTCGATACTCAACTGGCTGGCATCGCTCTTCATCTGTGCAAGAATCTGCTCGTCATCACGACCAATCAGCAGGTAGTTGATGGTGAGACGTGAACGGCGCAACTGAGGCAGGATGCCATCGGTGAGCTCGCGGAAAGCGGCAGAGATATTCTTAATCTGCTGCTCACGCTCTTCGGGATCCTTATACATTGACAGCACGCGCAGGATGACGTCCTTGTCCTGAATATCGCTGGCAGCAACCAGTTCCTGGAAACCTTCCCAGTCTTCTGCTGTGTACTTGGTGTCAACAGGAGCGTCCATCTTGGCCTTCTTCATCTCCTTCTTGAGGTAGTCGTTGGTTACGTCCTGACGCTTGTTAGCCAGTCTCTCGTTCAGGGCATAACCACCATCAGGTGAAGCATAAGCTGATACCTCGATATTGTCGAGAGCCATACCTTCCTGGTCTGCCATAATCTTGTTAATCAGGCGAACGAACTCCTGAACAGAATTATTCTGCAACTCGCTCTTACGCAACTGAGCCTGTCCGATAAGGAACTTGATGTTGGCCTGCTGCTTCTGCTCTGAGATGCGCTGGAAGGCATCCTCTGCCAAAGCAGCATTAGCTGAGGTCAACGTGCGCTTGTAGAGTTCTGATGTGGCGATGATACCTGTGGCAACTTTAACCTCTGGTACTTTTACGGTCTTTTTACCTACTTTGGCGTCGAAGACGAGATACATATCGCTCTGTTGCATCTCTGGGGTATAGGCGAAGTCGGTCTTCATTGTGTAGTTACCACCTACGAGGTAAGAAATAGTCTGGTCGTTGCCCAGCACTTTCTCGCCCTGGAAAGTAGCACCTTCGCCACTAACTGACTTCAGACCTTGTGGTGTCTGGAAACGCAACTGTGGGGTGACAGTTACGACAGCCTTTTTCTTCATGTATTTCTCTGGGAACATACCATTGATGGTGGCAGAGACCTCACCGGCCTGTGTCTCCAAAGGATTTGGTGTTACCTTGAAGTTATCTGCTGAGAGTGCGCCCAGTTTTCCTGAACATGATGTCAGCAGTATTGCTGCTGCCGACAATAAAAGCATTTGATTAGTTTTCATTATACAATAAGTTATCTTTTAGTTTTCTTTTTATCCATTGCAAAATTACATATTATAATTGGAATAAACTCAAAATTACGTCTTTTTTTCGATTTATTAAGCATTTCGTCTAACAAGAAAAAGTGGATTCAGAAGACTCTGAATCCACTTTTCTAAGCTTGCCATTGGCAAGTGCCGCGAGCGGGACTCGAACCCGCACAACCATTTCTGGTCAAGGGATTTTAAGTCCCTCGTGTCTACCATTCCACCATCGCGGCAGCTGTTTTGCGGGTGCAAAGGTACGGCTATTTATTGGAATAACCAAATTTTTCAGAATATTTTCACGGATTCTGTACCGATAGGATACCTCTTTCGGGATTATAGCTGACGCGCTTGTATTGTTCCAAGGTGTGTCCTTCTTCGCCGGTCTTCACGATGCTGTACTCGCTATAGATGCTGTAGACGCGTTTGCATTTGTTGCATCGGAGCTCCTGAGGGGCATCGGCCCATTTCAGTTCGGAGTTGAAATCGCAGTTGGGACATAGCAGGTCGTAGGCACAGAGCACACCGCTATAGGTGCGTCCGATGATGAGTCCGCGCTTCCTGCCCATGGCGTTATAGTTGATGCGCTCGTTGCCGATGGCTGTGGTCATCGTCAGGTCTAAGTCGCTGGCTGCGAAGGAACCTTGGTTGGGCGTCAGTTTCAGGTGCCATACGCCCTTTTCCTGTACGGCCTTGACAATACAGAAGTTGCCACCGGAACTGGCGATGGCATTGGTCAGCGCACTGGTGGGGTAGAGTGAAGCCTGAAACATGAAGTTGCAGTATGTCGAACTGAACTGGTTGTCCACTTCACAGGCACTCAATAATAGTAAAAGTAGTGGCAGTAATTTCTTCATTCTTCACTCTTCATTTTTACTTTCCCAATAGTTTGGCTTCTGCCTTTTCCACACGCTCGAATCCGAAACCGTCAAGCGTCTGCTGCATCAGCGCAGCAATCTGGTCGTTCATCAGGTTGCCGATAGAGCCCTCGTGGGTGTGGTGGATGTCCTTGCAAGGTGTGAACTTACCTGCCTCAATATCGAGGCCTACCTTCTTATAGGCATCGCGGAAAGGCATACCTTCTGCTGCGAGGCGGTTGACCTCTTCTACAGAGAACATGGGGTCGTAGCGTGGGTCATCCAGGATGTGGTCGTTCACCTCAATGCGGTTGATGATATAGGCGGTCATGCGCAGACAGTCGAGCAGTTCGTCGAAAGCTGGCAGGAATACCTCTTTGATAATCTGAAGGTCGCGGAAATAGCCCACGGGCAGATTGTTCATCATCAGCGTGATTTGCTGGGGCAGACTCTGTAACTTGTTTGATTTTGAACGGATGAGTTCAAAGACATCGGGGTTCTTCTTATGCGGCATGATGCTGGACCCCGTGGTGCACTCCTTGGGAAGTTTTACGAAACCAAAGTTCTGACAGTTGAACATGCAGGCATCGAAGGCCAACTTAGCCATTGTGCCGGCAATGGTGGCAATCGCAAAACCCACGTTGCGCTCCATCTTGCCGCGGCCCATCTGGGCATAGACCACGTTGTAGTCCATTGAGTCGAAACCCAGGAGGTCGGTGGTCATCTGACGGTTCAGGGGGAATGATGAGCCATAGCCGGCAGCCGAACCCAAGGGGTTGCGGTTGGTCATCTTATAGGCCGCCTGAAGGAAGAGCATGTCGTCAGCCAGAGATTCGGCATAGGCACCGAACCACAAACCGAAACTGGAGGGCATAGCCACCTGCAGATGTGTGTAGCCTGGCATCAGCACGTTCTTGTACTGATTACTTTTAGCGATAAGCTGATCGAAGAGGTCCTTGACGGCCTCGGCAACCAACTGCAGTTGATGGCGGGTGAAAAGCTTCAGGTCAACCAATACCTGGTCATTGCGTGAACGGCCAGAGTGGATTTTCTTACCCATGTCGCCCAGTTTGCGGGTGAGCATCAGTTCTACCTGTGAGTGAACATCCTCGATGCCGTCTTCAATGACGAACTCGCCGCGCTGCGTCTGTTCGTAGATGTTCTGCAACTCCTTCAGCAATACGGGCAACTCATCCTTGCCCAGCAGTCCGATACTCTCGAGCATGGTGATGTGGGCCATTGAGCCCAGTACATCATACGGTGCCAGATAGAGGTCCATCTCGCGGTCACGACCTACGGTGAAACGCTCTATCTCACTGTTTATCTCAAAGTCTTTTTCCCAAAGTTTCTGTGCCATCTTTTTTTGTCGTTATAATGTCTTATTAAACATAAGGAACCTTTGCCAGCGCATCGGCAATCTTCTCTACACCATCCTGGATAGGACCGCTCACCATAGCTGCCAACATAAAGGGAATGTCGGCTTTGATGGTGATTCTCATCTTTGAGGTTGTCTCATTGACAGGAAGCACCTGAATCCAGAGATTGAAAGGCATGGGCGACTGTGTTGTCTCGAACTTGACGCATTTGGGTTCTTCGCGCTCCACGATACGCAGGGTTATCTGACCAACAGGGTCTACATTGATAGTGACGGAGTCCTTGTCGAAGGAAAACTCTTTCAATTTGTCTTCAGGGATGCGGTCGCGCACACGCTCCAGATTGCTCAGGTCGCTGATGTTGCGATAGACGGCTTCCTGTGAATATGGCACCTGTTTGATGCTACTTTCGAATTTCTTCATCTTTTTTACATATTACCAATATGAGACATAGTAATTTCTTTAAAGACACAGTAACATATTAACATGTTTGTTTTTTAAAGACACAGTAACAAATTAACATATTATTCTGACCTAATATAATCGCTATTTGTTATTTTGTTAATGTGTCTTTTATTATTAATGTGTCTTTTTTAGCCGTTACTCCGTCTTTCCCCAGACGCTGGGATCCTTTCTCCATTCAGCCAGTACGGCCTTTTCTTCTTCCTTGATATAGCCTGTCTCGGCAGCCTGCTCCACAACGGCGTTGTAGTCGCTCAGGGTAATGAGCTTGACACCAGCCTCGCGGAAAGCCTCCTCTGCTACAGGGAAACCGTATGTGAACGAGGCTACCATGCCGATAACCTCTACACCATATTCGCGCAGAGCAGCTACAGCCTTCAGAGAACTGCCACCTGTAGAAATCAGGTCCTCTACTACGATAACCTTAGAACCCTTCTTAATTTCACCTTCTACCTGGTTGCCCATGCCGTGATCTTTTGGCTTTGGACGAACATAGCAGTAGGGAAGACCCAGTTCTTCGGCTACCAGCGCACCCTGTGCAATAGCACCTGTGGCAACACCAGCCACGGCATCAGCCTCAGGGAAGTTCTCCTGAATGACGTGACAGAGTTCCAGTTTTACAAACGAACGCAGACTGGGATGACCCAGTGTCTTGCGGTTGTCGGTATAAATAGGTGATTTCCAACCGCTGGCCCATGTGAAAGGTTCGTTGGGTTGCAGTTTGATGGCCTTGATATCCATCAGCTTCTGTGCGAATTGTTTCTTGATATCCATAACGTTATGTTGATTTTTGCGTGCAAAGGTACGAATTTTAAGTGAAAAGTGAAAAGTGAAGAGTGAAAAATTTGCTGCCGCATAACGATTATTTACTCTTTTGTGTAGCCGATAGATAGGACGCTTAACTTGACACCTTCGACCTTAGCGAGTTCCTGTCCGCAGGCGATGACGGTGGCGCCTGTGGTCACAACATCGTCAATGATGAGTAGGTGCTTGCCTCTTATCTTATTTGCATCAACCAGACGAAAGGCCTCCTTTACATTCTCGCGGCGTTCCCAAACGCTGGCTTGATGTGTCTGACTTTCGCTGAAGTGCTGACGTTTGACAACATCCTTATATATAGGTAAATGCGTGATATAGCTGATGCCTTTAGCTACCTGCATGCTCTGGTTGTAGCCTCTATGCCATTGACGTCGGCGGGTGATAGGGATGGGGACGATGGCGTCGATGTCGTCGAAGAAGCCAAAGGGTTGATGCCTGAGGGCTATTTGTTCGCCGATAAGCTCGCCTAAGAGCATTTGTCCGTGATATTTCAGGTCGTAGACCATCTTGCTTGGGTCGGAATGTGAGCGATAGAAAAACCATGCGGATGCTTTTTCGATGGGAATCTGTCCCCAAAAGAGACGTGCCATCAAGTTGTCGTAAGGTGATTCGGGAAAGGGCGTCTTCTCCAGTTCGGTATCACAGTTGGTGCAAAGCAGCGCTTCTTGTGGCTCCAATCTGCCTCCGCAGATGGCACACCTGCGAGGTGCGATCAGATCCAGCAGACTAGTCCAAAAAGTTGTCCTCATCTTCTACTTCAATACATCGTTTGATGATATCCATCGTGAAACCACGACTCATGGCATACTTGATGAGCTTCATGGTCAGTTCGTATTCGCTATCGGCCTTGGTGCTTTTGCGTTTCTGCTTGAGCATTGGTCGGAGAATCTTCAGGTATTCCTCATCGTCTACTTCATCGAGCAGAGGCTTACTGATGCTGTCGTCAATACGTTTCATCCATAAGGCCTGTTCCACCTTGCGGCGTCCCCATTTGTTATAGCGTATCTTATCATAGATGAATGCACGGGCAAAGCGCTCGTCATCAACGTAGCGTTCTGCAATCAGACGGTCCATCACTTCTGCCTGCTCTTCCTTGCTGACGCCCCACTGCCGCATCTTTTCTATCATCTCCTGCTGACAGTGTTCGCTACGGGCACAGAGGTCCGTGAGCTTCTGGTAGGCTTGTTGGCCCGTCATTTCCTTTTTTATAAGCATGATTTCGTGAATCGTTGTTTGCCGAATTGATCGTTTCTGATTTCTGTATGTGAGAACCCTTCTTCGCTGAGCATCTGTTGCATCTCGCTGACATACAAAGGATTGATTTCGAAATAGAGGGCTCCACCTGGATTTAATGCCTTTGCAGCAAAGCGGGCAATGGTGCGATAGAACAGCAGTGGGTCGTCATCAGGTACGAAAAGTGCCAGTTCGGGCTCGTGTTCCAATACATTGCGCTCCATCGTTGCGCGTTCCTTGTTGCATATATAGGGAGGATTGCTCACGATAATATCAAGACCTGTCGCTGGGCTCTCCCTATTAAGGAGGGAAGTATTTAGCACATCCACCTTCTCGAACGACACGTGGACATTGGTGCGTTTGGCATTTTCTGTGGCTATGCGCAGGGCATCGTCGGAAATATCCCATGCTGTCACCTCTGCGTCTGCCAATTCTGCTGCCAGCGTGCAGGCGATGCATCCGCTACCTGTACCGATGTCGAGAATCGAGGTGCTTCTTCCCTCTTCCTTCTTCCCTCTTCTCTCTTCCATTATCCACTGGCATAGCTCATAGGTCTCTGGCCTGGGAATCAGTACGCCTGGCTCTACATGGAAGGTCCTGCCACCAAACTCCGCCTCACCTAAAACATACTGTACGGGTTCGCCTGTCTCAAGTCTTTGTATGATGTGATTGAGGTCTTTCTGTTCTTCAGTGGTTAAATCTTCAATCTTACCACAAAGAATGTCCGTCATAGTTAGACCGAAGCGTACTTCAAGTACTAGACGGACAATGGCTTTAGCCTCACCTGTCTCATATATGTCTGTTAGTCTCTGCCAAAGTGTTTCGTAATTCATCGTTTGGCAAAGTTATAAATAATTTCCTAAATGAGCAAGTAATACTATAAAAAAAAGCGCGAAAGCTCTGTTTTAGGCTTTCGCGCGATGTATAGAAATGAATGTCGTTAATCCTTGATAGGAATCAGTCTTGCTTCGGCAATACGCAGGATTCTGTTGTGAGATTTTTTTCTTATGTCAGAGTTAAGAACGCTTGTTTCATATTGCAAATTTAATCCCATTGCCGTTGTACTGAATTCGACTTCGATACTCGTGGCCTCTGTTGCTGAAATCTCTGTGCTGTTTTTTACATCTGTAGGAAGGTCTATCTTGGTTTTCTGGCCTCCTTCAGTAAAGTAAACTCGTATTTTTGTAGGGAGGAAGAAATTCGCGGTTGTGTCGGTGTTTTCAATCACTGTTTCAGGTGCAAAATTTAGGCATAATTTGTAACGTACGCCAGGTATTACTTCATTACTTTTGTATGTATAATAGTGATTCGTCGTTGTTATAACTGGGGTGAATCGGATGTATTTTCCCCCAGGAACACCCCACTTAGTGTCAATATCGGCCACCTTCTCTGGTATGACGGTAAAAACAGAATCACCATAGGCTTGATCATAATATTTGCTTATATCTGCCACATCAAACGCATCAATCACAATTTCACGGTTAGCCATCCATGTATAGAACTCATCTGGGATGCGGTTCAGACGGTAGCCCGTTCCATTGTCGAATTGCTCAGAGGTGATGTCGGCAGAAAGGTCAATACTCTTGCCCTCGTCGGTACCCCGCCATTTGTTCCATAAGGGCTCCAATTGCTGCCATGTGGGAATGGGAGTACCTTCAGGGAAATGAGCTGTGGCAAAGGCAGTTATGGCCTCTTTTGTTCCTTGTGGATAGGAATAATAATCAAAATCATCCATTACACGCGGCACGCGGAAACTTCGTTCGTCATCATAGAATACTACTGTCTTCTGCTGTCCGCCCTCTATGACTTGACCTTCTGAGAAAAAACGGAAATAATAGGTCTGCCCTTTCTCTAGATGAGTCGTAATATAGTTTTCAAGGGTATCTGTGGTAGCAAGTGTGATATTGTCAAGATACATCGTCAAATATTTCTCTTTCCATGGGCTAATCCACATATAATGTGTATGGTCGTTTATCGCCTGTGAGATATTTCCCATAGAATGAAAATCCCCCCTAACACTTACCTGCGCGTCTGTGGCATAGACTTTCTGTTTGCAGTTGTTAATTGTCAAACCGGCTTCCGTTCCGAAACAAACACCATGTTTGGCATGGAAGTTGGCAGGCACATTATCTTCCCAATATAGTCCAACGACATAATCGCCATTAAGTTGTGTCACATAGTTTACGCCCCAATTGGTGCTATAACCATTTTCGTGAGTTGTTGTAAAATTGGGAGAAAAAGTTTTTCCTGATGTATGTTCATAGAAATCTATATAGGTTCTTTCCCTCAAGCCATTAGTATAGCGTTTTGTGCTGCCGTTCTTCATGTGCAGAACGGTTACATCCTGTGCAGTGGCACCAATACCACAAGCCATAAAAAACACGCTCAAAAATATATTCTTTGTATTCATCATTTGTTTCCTCCCTATGTTTATTCTTCTGGTATCTCCTGATTGTCATAGACGTACTTTGGTACCAGCTCAAAGTAGTCGAACTGCCCCTCTGTATTGTTTCCGTATCTTTCAGGCAGATTTTCTATGCGTAGGTAATTGTCGCTCTTGCCGTCAGAAATGATGCGACCGAGTGGGTATCTTACACAATTATCTATATTTGCAAAACTCTCACCTTGTCCGAGTGTACACTCTCGTGGTCCTCTCATACATTTGGGCAGAGAGGCAATGTAGTCTTTTATAGCTTGACTCCTATATTCGTTAATGCGTTGACTCCAATCTATCGTTTCACCGGTAGTTGGGGTCGTTCCTGTGAAATTACGTATTGTTTGGCTGGTCAATATGGAACTATAGCTATAGCCATATTCGTCATAATATCTGAAGAGACGACTTGAGAGCATTATAATCTGTTCTCCTGTTTTTAGGTCTGTCACAAGAAAAGTATCGTCGTCGTTTTTTTCAACAGACAACATGTTTTTGGTCATATAATCGAGAATCTGTGTCGAGAATGGTACTTGCTCGAAGGACATGTCTGGATTATAATAATTAGATCTCATACTGAGAGAGTCTATGGTTATCTTGTCGTTCAAGTAAATCCTAGCAGCGCCTCTGGATTCGAGAGCGCAGATTCCCATTCTAACCTCCCATTCTCCAACAGGTAACGGAGGTAACTTGATTGTCATATCATATGTGCCAAAGATATTAATCTCGTCACCCTGCCATGACCAGTAGTATAGGTGCGCGCGGCGGGCTACCAAACCGTAATATGCCCCGTTTCCTGTGATATTTTCCATGTTTCCCCAAGTGTAGAGATAGTTGCGGCCATTCTTGGGATATGTACTTTCGTCAGGAAAGTTGTCGGGATCATCGGCCAGATAATTGCCGCGCAACTCATCGGCATTGTTCATGATGTCGGACGAGAGGGTCTTGAAATCGACACGCCACAGTTCTGTGCCAAGAACCTCGTCTTGGGTCTGCTTGTCGTAAGTCAGAATGCCGTCAATATGAAAATAGTAGCCGTTGAAGCACTTGTGGTCGAACCCATTCTCACCATCGGTCACGATTTTTGCACCACGTATCTGCTTGCCGTATTTGTCTGGGCCATCTTTCAATCCCCTGCGGTTCAGGTAAAGGCCTTTGTTATTGCCCATCGGGTAACTGCATTTCAGTGATGCATGAGGCATCAGCGTGCCATACCATGCCGACATATCAGCCAAGTTGGTGCTTTGCCAGAAAGCACCTTGGGCCGTTCCGTCGTATGCTGTCAGATACCAATAGGAACTACCATGCTTCAGGATATGATAGGCCACGAATCGGTTCAGAGAGTTACGTCGGTCGGAAGGATTGCTTATAGAGGCATCCTCAGGGTAGGCTTCATCATAGATTCGTTTGGCGTATGCCTTTAAATCATCTAAATTGTTGATGCCGTTGGCTTTTAATGTGGAATCGGTCTCGGCAAACACCGTGAACATTTTGAAACGGTTTTCATTAGTCCATGCCACTTCAGTGTGTGTATGAGATCTGTAGCGGTATTTCTCAATGCCCCTATTATAGTTTTCGTATATATATGTTCGCAGGGTGTCTGCTAATCCCGTCAGTTGCAAGGCCTGACTAAAGATCGTTGTTTTCGGATCGCTGGCTAATTTGCCTGGTAGCAGAATTTCGTCAAACAGATCGTCCTGTTCGTAGGTAATCTTCTCTACGTCACTTACGGATAAGGGTAGTTCATCGTTGACGATGATATATTGTGCTGAGGCTGATGCACAGAGTGCCGTTGCAGCTATTGATAGTAACAGTTTCTTCATGGCTTCATCAGTTTAAAGGTAAAACTATTATTCACGCTCACCATATAGATGCCTCGCCTTTGCTGGCTTAGGTCAACAGTGGCCTCACTCTCGTGGCGATTAATGGCAGCATCCACACTCTTGCCGTCAAGACTATACACGTGAATACGGTCTTTTGCCTGCAAGCCATGAATACTTACGATACCTTTGTGGGTTAAATCGAAACGAATATCCGGCTCGTTGATTTCTGCTTTGTCAATTGCAGTCAGATCTGCCTGTTTTACTTCCAGATAATCCACTTCGTCGCGTTCAAAGGACATCATCTGTGTGTAATCGTCATAGTAGACGTACATTGTCCCTTTTGCACATGTGACCATTGGCTTTTGTACAGGCAGGATGAATTGTACTTTATTGCCGCCTTTTAGGAGAACGTACAATGAAGACATGTCTTCTGCTATTGCGTTTGTTGTTGTTATCCATAACAGCAACAATGATAGAAACGTTTTTGTTTTCATGTTATTTGTAGTAATTCTATAGGTATGTTTCAGGTCTTTTTCTGCCTTTGATATTCATTTTGGCATTATCGATTTTGCAAAAGTAATATTTTATTCCGAAATATCCAAATTTTTTTATAAAAAAGCACTATCTTTGCATCTGGAAATAAATAACGAAGACGATGACAACTGATGAGAGATATATGCGCCGCTGTCTGCAACTGGCGCAGAACGGACAGCAGAATGCGAAGCCGAATCCAATGGTGGGAGCTGTGATAGTGGCTGATGGTAGAATCATTGGCGAAGGTTATCATGTGCGCTGTGGCCAAGGGCATGCAGAGGTCAATGCTTTTGCAAGTGTCAGCGCAGAGGACGAAAGACTGTTGCCTGAGGCAGCGATCTATGTGTCGCTGGAACCCTGTTCGCATTATGGGAAGACACCCCCTTGTGCCGACTTGATTGTCAAGAAAGGTGTGAAGCGTGCGGTAGTAGGCTGTATTGATGAGTTTGCCGAGGTGCAGGGTAGGGGCATCAGGAAACTGAGGGATGCCGGTATTGAGGTGACTGTGGGCGTACTGGAAGAAGAGTGTAAGGCCCTGAACAGAAGGTTCTTTACCTTTCATCGTCTCTCGCGCCCGTACATTATATTAAAGTGGGCCCAAACAGCTAACGGATTTATTGATGACAACGGTAAGGCTTTGGCTATCTCGACACCCTTTACGCAGATGCTCTCGCACAAGCTGCGTGCTGAGGAGGATGCCATCCTTGTAGGACGTGTTACCAATGAACGCGAACATCCTCAGCTGACCGTGCGTCAGTGGGATGGTCCAAATCCTAAACGACTCATTATTGATCGTCAGCATCCGTTGAATCTGGAGGTGCTACATGCCCACCATATACAATCGCTGATTGTCGAAGGCGGTAGGAAAACGCTCGATTCTTTCCTGGAACAAGGCTTGTGGGATGAAATCCGGGTGGAGACGAATATGCGTTTGACGGTAGGTGGTGGAACAAGAGCGCCACAACTTCCGGCAGATGCAGAAGTCGTGGCGCAACATGATTATGATGGTAATATGATTATTTCCTACCGAAGTCGGCTGGCACCTCGCCCCATTTCTGGGTCTCCCATTTGATGATGGGATTGCGATAATTATGTGTGCGTAGCCAATTCTCGGCGCGTTGGATAATCTGGTAGAGCGGCTCCGTCTCAGGGGTACGCTCTAATTTTGTCTTACATTGTCGTTTTGAGACCCAGAGGATGGCATTGTAGGAGTCAGAGTAGATGGTTTTGTTATGCAAGCCCTTCTGCCAACAGAGAGCAAGGGCGTGAACGATAGCCAGGAACTCACCGATATTGTTTGTACCTTTCACTGGGCCAAAATGAAATACCTGCGCACCTGTTTGCAGGTCGATAGCCTGATACTCCATGGGACCAGGGTTGCCGCTACAGGCCGCGTCCACAGCCCACGCGTCTGCCCTTACCTCCATGGGCAAGGGCAGTACGGTGTCGTGTCTATAGTCGGGAGGGTTCTGCATATTACATGCGCTCGGGCACCTCGATGCCCAGCAGACCCATACCGTTCTTGATAATCTTTGCAACGTTCTTTGCCAGCATCAGGCGCACGGCCTTCTTCTGCTCATCGGGCTCGTTGAGGATGCTGAAGTCGTGGTAGAACTGGTTGAATACCTTTGTCAGCTCGTAGCAGTAGTTGGCTATACCAGAGGGAGAGTAGTCCTTGCCGGCCTGCTCCACGGCAGCGCCAAACTCGGACATCTTCTGGATAAGCTCAATTTCCTTATCAGCGAGACTAGTTGAACTAGCGGGGCTAGTCATACTAGGTGCCTTGCGGAGAATTGAGCGGATACGGGCGTAGGTATACTGGATGAAAGGACCGGTGTTGCCATTGAAGTCGATACTCTCCTCGGGGTTGAACAGCATGTTCTTTCTTGCATCCACCTTCAGAATGAAGTACTTCAGGGCACCCATACCCACGATACGGGCAATCTCGCGGCGCTCCTCTTCGGTCATGTCGTCAAACTTACCCAGTTCCATAGAGGTCTTATAGGCATCTTCTACCATCAGTGCCATCAGATCATCGGCGTCAACCACGGTTCCTTCGCGGCTCTTCATCTTACCATTAGGCAGCTCTACCATACCGTAAGAGAAGTGAACCAGTTCCTTGCCCCACTTGAAACCTAAGCGGTCCAGCAGGATAGAGAGTACCTGGAAGTGATAGTTCTGTTCGTTACCAACGACATAAATCATCTTGTCGATGGGATAGTCCTGGAAACGCATCTCGGCAGTACCGATATCCTGTGTCATATATACAGAGGTGCCGTCAGAACGGAGCAGCAGCTTCTGGTCAAGGCCTTCGTTAGTCAAGTCGGCCCAGACAGAATTGTCCTCGTGGCGCTCAAAAAGTCCTTTTGCAAGACCTTCCTCCACCTTGGCCTTACCCTTGAGGTAGGTCTGGCTCTCGTAATAAATCTTGTCGAAGCCAACGCCCATCTTTTTATAGGTCTCGTCGAAACCGGCATACACCCAATTGTTCATCTTCTCCCACAGGGCGCGTACTTCGGGATCGTTGTTCTCCCATTTTACCAGCATCTCGTGAGCCTCCTTGATGAGCGGAGCCTCCTGCTTGGCTTTCTCTTCGTCCATACCCTGAGCCATAAGCTCTTTCACCTCTTCGCGATAGTGCTTATCGAAAGCCACGTAATAGTCACCAATCAGATGGTCGCCTTTCTTACCAGACGACTCGGGTGTCTCGCCGTTGCCGTACTTCAGCCAAGCCAACATTGACTTACAGATATGAATACCGCGGTCGTTGACGATGTTTGTCTTCACCACCTTATTGCCGTTGGCCTCCATAATCTGAGCCAATGACCAACCCAGCAGGTTGTTACGTACATGACCAAGGTGCAGAGGCTTGTTGGTGTTGGGTGAAGAGTATTCAATCATCACGAGGGGAGAGTCCTCGTTAGCAGCTTTCATGCCGAAGCGGTCGTCCTGATCCATAGCCTGCAGCAACTGCAGCCATGCACCCTCGCCGATGCTCAGGTTCAAGAATCCCTTGACTACGTTGAACTTTTCTACAGCAGAGCAGTTGTCGACCAGATACTGACCAATCTCCTGTGCGGTCTGCTCAGGTGATTTCTTTGCAGCCTTCACAAATGGGAAGACTACCAATGTCAGGTTACCCTCAAACTCGCTGCGTGTCTTCTGCAACTGCAGCATCTTTTCGTTTGCCTCCATGCCGTAGAGTGCCTTCACGGCTTCGCCAGCGGCCTGGCTAATCAGTGTCTCAATGTTCATATAGTATATATACCTTATTTATTTTTGGGTGCAAAGGTACTATTTATCAGACGAATATCCAAATTTATTATAAGTTTTTCCGAAAAGGTGCATGTCTTCACTGAAAAAAATGTATCTTTGTACCGTTTTTGAAAAAAATAGATGCTTATGAAGAGACTTTTACTTTCTACAATGATGGTGCTATTTGCTGTGATGGCAATGGCACAGGAGAAAACGACATTCACTTGGACAGCCGAAAAAATGGGCTGGGACAATGCAGAAGCCGTTGAGAGTTTTTATGTGGCTGAGGATTTGACTGCCGAGGCAGCGAAGAACGATGGAAACAATCCTCCTGCTTATTATGATGGCGATAAGTCGCTGCGCTTTTATGCTTCCAATACTTTAACGCTAAAAGGTCCGGGTATTTCGAAGGTTGCTTTCACGTTTGCAGCCAATAGGAAGAGTATTTCTACAAATGTGGGTACTTTGTCCAATGATGTATGGACAGGACAAGCTGATGAGATTGTATTTACAGTGCCTACCGGTCAGGCGCGCATTGTCTCAATGGAGATTACCTACCAGGGTACAGGTGAGGTTGTTGAAAATGAAGAGGAACGTGTCATTGATGACGTGCTTGTGGAACTGCCTGAAGGCGTAGAGACTGAAGAGTGGGCCTTGGAGGGTTATTTCGTGATTGACGAGGATACTTATGATAAGGTAGCCAATAACCTGCAGTTTGGTTTTAAGGGGCAGGATGTGTATATTCAAGGGCTTAGCTATTACCTACCGGAAGCCTGGGTCAAGGCCACTTTGAGTGCTGATGGCAAAACAATCACGATTCCTTCGCCACAGTATTATGGTGCTTTGGAGTATGATGGCTCTAGCTATCCTTGTTACCTGCTTTTGAACCGATATGACGGTGAGCAGAATATTGACGAATATCCAGAGGCCGTTACTTTTAACTTCGATAAAGAAAATGGAACGATAGAGGTTCCTGAAGATATCTTCTTGGTTGAAAATGCAAAGCCTGTTAGGGATTTTTATGGTTATGGCTATTATTCGGGTATTACCATCCATAAAGGTGCGCCAGTGGTGCCTGAATTGGTAGAATTGCCTGAAGGTGTAAAGACTGCCGAATATCATTTCGCAGCATATGACACTTATTTTAAGAAGAATGTGGAGTATGCAGTACAGGTCGCGTTCGATAATACCGATGTCTATTTCCTTGGCCTGTCTCCTACAGTGCCAGAGGCGTGGGTGAAAGGTACACTAGCAAATGGTGTTGTTACTCTGCCTGAAAATCAGTATATGGGTATGTATGAATCTTATTTTGGTGATATGGATATTTTCTTTGGCGGTGCTACATTCACTTATGATGCGGAGAAGGCAACCTTTACTTCTGAGGAGGGCTATGTTACGACATACAATGACTATCCTTATGACGAATTTGCGAATGTCGTTATCGCCAAAGTTGTAGAAAAGGTTGCAACACCAGCAACACCTTCTATTCTTAAATTGGACTATGATGATGAATATGGCTACATGGTATATCCTAATGTTCCTTTGGTAGGTACTGAGGGTGACTATTTGCTTAGCACCAAGTTGTCCTATCAGTTGTATGTAGACAAGAACGGTGAGGTGGAACCTTATGTGCTGAAGACTTCAGACTATGAGAGACTGTCAGAGGATATGACAATTATTCCCTATACTTTCACTGATGATTGGGATGTTGAACCAAACGCTTATCTTGTTTATATCTATGGTGATGTGCCGAGTTGGAGCAAGATAGGTATAAAGAGTATTTATACTGGCGGTGGCGAGACTCGCGAGAGTGCTATCGGCTGGTATGAAGTTGACACTAAGTATACGGGTGTTCAACATCTGACTCAGAATGCCAAGGCCGTGGTTTATTATGATATGCAGGGTCGTCAAACTGCTGCTTCTGCCAAGGGACTTGTCATTCGTCAGGAACAAATGGAGGATGGCTCCGTTAGGAATGTGAAAGTGGTGCGCAAGTAAAGCATACTTTTAACTATGTATATAACATCCAGTTCCTTTCTTGTGAGAGGGGAACTGGATGTTTTTGTTTTGCCAAGAAGTTAAATAAATATAAAAATTACGCAAGATTGCTAATGTGAGCTTTCTGTTTCTCAATTTATTAGTACCTTTGCAGTCCGATTATTGGGGGGAGAGTCTTAGACTCCCCGTGAGCGTCGTGTAAATAGTGCCTGTCTTTGGCCGGATAGCACGGTTTGTGAATCGGCGTTCAGTAAACAATATTATTAGGTAAAACTGTTTTTTAGTAAAATTAAACGAAGAAATGAACACTTTAAGTTACAAGACCGTCTCGATTAACAAGGAGACAGCCAAGAAGGAGTGGGTCGTAATCGATGC
>Ga0310696_10001911_pt1 | contig 28825 bp, 29 predicted proteins | sample AusTroGonzalo_MG_4_FD_203885 | JGI IMG/M metagenome (GOLD analysis project Ga0310696, IMG submission 203885) | Bovine rumen microbial communities from tropical cattle in Woodstock, Queensland, Australia - Gonzalo_02 (v2) (version 2) | ecosystem: Host-associated > Mammals > Digestive system >... | reverse complement strand
AGGACCTCAGTTTGTTCTGGCAAATATTCTTTTTGAAACTGAAAAAAATAATTTAAAGCTTACGGCCACCGATTTGGATATATCAATAATAACAAATACAACGGCAGCGGTAAAAGAAGAGGGTAAAATAACACTTCCAGCAAAAAAAATATTTGAAATTGTTTCAAAATTACCTGATAAACCTATTGATTTCAGCCTGAATAAAGACACTAACGTTGTGACAATAAAATGCGGAAATTCAAAATTTGAAGTTAAAGGAATTTCAGCTGAAGAATTTCCTAAAGTAATTGAAGAAGAAGAATTATCTGAAAAAGATGGTATTAATATTGATACAGAACCTTTTGTCAAATCAATAAAATATACTGTTTATTCGGCAGCAAATTATGAAAGCAGAAATATTATAAGCGGTGTATTTTGCAAAATAAGTGACCAGACAATTGAAATGGCTGCAACAGACGGAAACAGACTTACAAGAATATCAGAAAAAATAAAAAATAAAACAGAAAAAGAATCAAAAATAGTTATTCCGTCAAAAACAATGAACGAATTTTTGAGAGTTTCTTCAATAATTAATGAGGATAATTTAACTCTTATTGTTGTAAATAAAAAAGTAATATTCAAAACAAAAGAATATATAATTATTTCAAGACTTTTAGAGGGTGAATATCCTCTTTATCAACAGTTAATTCCAAAAACTACTGCTAATAAAGTCAATGTTAAAAAAGAAAGTTTAAGCAATGCCATAGACCGTGTATCATGTATGATTAATGAAAGAACAAATGTTATAAAATTAATCCTGAATGACGGCAAAATAATGCTTAAAGCTGAAACTCCGGATTCAGGTACGTCTGAAGAAGTAATTGAAGCTGATTACAAAGGTGACGAATTTGTTATAGCATTTAATTATAAGTTTATTTCAGATTTTATCAAAACAATAGACAGTGAAAAAGCAATTATGGAATTTAACAGTAATCAGTCTGCTGCTGTATTTAAACCCGACAGCAAAGATGATTATATTTGTCTTATAATGCCGTTAAAAATCTGATAAAGGAATTAAAAATGGAAATAAAAGTTAAATCGCCTGCCTCAAGTGCAAATATAGGTCCTTGTTTTGACTGTGCGGGGATTGCTTTTCCTTTGTACAATATTGTCAGAGTTAAAAAATCCGATAAAAATGAAATAAAAGTTATTATTGATGAAAAAGGTGATATAAGAACTTTTATTGTTGATGAAAAAAATATAATTTATCAGTCAATTCAAAAGTTTTACGAAAAAATAAACAGAAAAATTGAGGGATACGAAATTTATACCGAAACGGAAATTCCCATAGCAAGAGGACTCGGAAGCAGTGCTTCGGTAATAGCGGGAGCTTTAATCGGTGTGAATAAGTTAAATAATGATATTTTAACGGAACAGGATTTGATTGATATTGCGGCATCAATTGAGGGTCACCCTGATAATACAACACCTGCTTTTGTAGGAGGATTTGTAGTAGCTTCAATAGAAAATGACGGGCATGTTTTGTATCAGAAAATTGATTGGCCGAAAGAATGGAAAATAAGTGTTTGTATTCCTGATTATAAGTTGCTGACAGAACTTGCAAGGTCAGTTTTACCTGCAGAAGTCGATTTTAAAGATGCTGTTTATAATATTCAGAAATCTGCTCAGCTGATTACGGCAATAACAAACAAAAATGAAGATATAATGAGAAGTGCCTTAAAAGATAGAATACATCAGCCGTACAGAGAAAAATTAATTCCCGGAATGGTTGAAATTATAGAAAAATTAAATAAAGAAAAAAATGTTCTTGGCTGTGTTTTAAGCGGTGCAGGTCCTACACTTGCAGTTATTACAAATAACGATGATATTGAAAACGTTAAACAAATTGTTTATAAAATATGGTATGATTTAGACATAAAACATGAAATAAAAACTTTTGAACCGGAATTAAACGGTGCAAAAGTGATGTAAGGAGAAAAGAAATGAAAAAATCAATTAAAGATTTAGGTGACGTAAAAGGAAAAAGAGCATTAGTCAGAGTTGATATAAATGTTCCTCTTGATGCAGATAAAAATGTTACCGATGACACAAGAATTCAGGCTATATTGCCGACAGTAAAATTTTTACAGGAAAAAGGTGCAAAAATAATTTTGATGGCTCACCTTGGCAGACCCCAAAAATTAAAAGAAGGTCAAAAACTTGAAGATTTATCATTAGAACCTGTTGCAAAATATATGTCAAAAATTCTCGGAGAAGAAGTAAAATTTGTAAAATCACCGGTTGGTGAGGGTGCAGATAAAGAATTGGCTGATTTAAAAGACGGTCAAATCGCTTTATTGGAAAATATCCGTTATTACAAAGCAGAAGAAGCAAAAGATGATGATATGACTTTTGCCGAAAAACTTGCAAAACTCGGAGATTTCTATGTAAATGATGCTTTTGGTGCAGCACACAGAAACCATACTTCAACGGCAAAAGTTGCGAAACTTGTTAAACCTGCAGTTTCAGGTTTATTGATGGAAAAAGAAATCAGATGTTTGTCTGAAGCACTTGATAATCCGACAAGACCTTTCACGGCAGTTGTCGGCGGTGCTAAAGTTTCATCAAAAATAGGTGTACTGGAAAACTTAATAGACAAAGTTGATAACCTTATTATCGGCGGTGGTATGGCTTATACATTCGTTAAGGCAAACGGCGGCAAAATAGGTAATTCTATTTGTGAAGATGACCAGCTTGAAGTTGCAAAAGCAATTGAAAAGAAAGCTGCAGAAAAAGGTGTTAACCTTGTTATGGCAACAGATGTTCTTGTTGCTGACGATTTTTCAGGAAACGGAACAAATAAAGTTGTTGAAATAAAAAATATTCCTGACGGATTTGAAGGTGTTGATGCAGGTCCCGAATCACAAAAAGCATTTGAAAAAGTTGTTTTATCATCAAAAACAATTCTTATGAACGGCCCTGTCGGAGCATTTGAAAATCCGAAATTTGCAGAAGGTACAAAAGCAATACTTAAAGCTATAGTTGAAGCAACCAAAAATGGTGCAACATCAGTAATCGGTGGTGGTGATTCAGTTTCTGCGGCTAAAAAATTCTGTAAAGCGGAAGATTTTACACACGTTTCAACAGGCGGCGGCGCATCACTTGAATTTATCGAAGGAAAAATTCTCCCCGGTGTTGCGGCACTTGATGAAAAATAAATATAATAATTAATTTTTGCAGGCAGAATTATTCTGCCTGCCTTCTTTATTATAAAGGATATGGTTTTTATGAATGAAAAAGTCAGAAAAGTATTAAAAATAACTTTAATAAATATTGTTTTTTTAATATTTTTGGTGATAAGTTTTGAAACATATTTTTGTATAAAAAATACAACATTCTGGAATAAAAAATTTAACGGCTTTGGTTATTTATTAAAAAAAGAAAAATTTGAAAACAAGTTTAATGACGACTTTAAAAAAGAAGTAAGAAAACCTCAGGGGTTAAAATACAAAAAAAAGCCCATATTATTTTTAGGTTGTTCAAATGCATACGGACAATTTCTGGAAGAGGAAGAAATATTAAGTTATAAAATATCAAAAAAAGCAAAAAGACCTGTATATAACTGGGCTTATCCCGCATGGGGAATTCAGCACGCATATTATATAATTCAGAATATGCCAAAAATTCAGCCGGAACCGGAATATGTTTTTTATGTTTTTATTAATGACCATTTAAGACGAATGTATATGAATTGTTTTATCGAAGATTATGCAGAAAATCTTCAGTATAAATTAAAAGACGGTAAACTTGAAAAGATAGATAACAGGTCAAATATATTTGATAATTCATATTTTTTGGTTAATTTAAAAAAACTTTTTATCTATTTTTACAAAAAATCTGAAAACTCCCAAAACCTTTTTCTTAATTATGTATATCAGTTAAATGACGAAGTAAAGACTTTATATCCGCATTCTAAATTTGTTATTTTGGTATTTGAGCACAATAACAAAAAGAAAAAAGGAAAATTACAGTATAAATTAATGGAAGAACTGCAAAAAAACGGAATTAATGTGGTTTTTTCAAGCAAAATAACCGACGTTGATTTTTCTGAAGATAAATACAGATTACCTAAAGAAAAAGATTCTTTCAGACATCCTAACGCATTAACCTGGGACATAGTCAGCGACGCTTTAATAAAAGAATTTGATTTGTAAAAAAAGTTTGTTTTATAATTGTGTCAGAAAAAAGGTAAGACACAATGACAAATGAAAAAAAATTAAGAAATATAGCGATAATTGCTCACGTTGACCACGGAAAAACCACACTTGTAGACTGTATGCTCAAATATGCCGGTGTTTTTCGTGCAAATCAGGAGGTAAAAGCATGTGTATTGGATAGTAATGACCTTGAAAGAGAAAGAGGAATTACTATTCTTTCAAAAAATATATCCATTGATTATGACGGATATAAAATCAATGTAATTGATACTCCGGGTCACGCAGACTTTGGCGGTGAAGTAGAACGTGTTTTAGGAATGGTTGACGGAGCTTTGCTTATTGTAGATGCGGCAGAGGGACCAATGCCGCAGACGAGATTTGTTCTTTCCAAAGCTCTTGAACTCGGAATAAGGGTAATAGTAGTAATTAATAAAATTGATAAGCCCGCAGCAGACCCGATGGGTGCCCTGGATAAGGTATTTGATTTGTTTGCGGAACTTACGGACGACGATTATTTGCTTGATTTTCCGTACATTTTTTCAAGCAGTCTGCACGGATTTGCGGTTAAAAATCCCGATGATAAACCTGAAAATATTAAGCCCCTGCTTGATTGTATCGTAGAAAACATTAATCCTCCCGATGCAAATCCCGAAGCAAAATTACAATTTCACGTAACAACTCTTGATTATAACGACTATGTCGGAAGAATCGGTATCGGCAGAGTTGTCGGCGGTGTTTTGAGAGCAAAAGAACAGGTTACCCTGATTACCCGTGACGGTGAGAAAAAACACGGCGTAATTTCAAAGTTGTATACCTTTAAAGACCTTGGAAAAGAAGAAACGGAAGAAGTTTATGCCGGAGATATAGCTGGAATAGTCGGTTTTCCGGAAGTTCAAATCGGGGAAACAATTTCAACTTTTAATGACCCTGAAGCACTTCCTCTTATAAAAATTGACGAACCGACTCTTCAAATGAATTTTTCCGTCAATAACAGTCCGTTTGCAGGAACTGAGGGAAAATACGTTACAAGCCGTCAGATAAGAAAAAGACTTTATGATGAACTTGAAAAAAATGTCAGCCTCAGAGTAGAAGATACTGATTCTACTGATGTTTTCAGAGTTTCGGGAAGGGGAGAACTTCATCTCGGAATTTTAATCGAAACAATGAGAAGAGAGGGTTATGAATTTCAGGTTTCAAAACCGGAAGTTATTATGAAAACCATTGACGGTGTTCAGTGTGAACCTTTTGAAAATCTTACGGTTGATGTTCCTAACGGTGATGCGGGTTACTGTATAGAAAGACTTTCTTCAAGAAAAGGCGAAATGCTTTCAATGAGTTCAAGCGATACAAGAACTGTTTTGGAATTTAATATTCCCGCAAGAGGCCTGATAGGTTTCAGAAACGAATTTATCAGGGCAACTGCAGGCGAGGGTATTATGAGTCATACCTTTAACGAATACAAACCCTATGCAGGTGATATTCCAAGACAAAGAAGCGGTTCACTGATAGCTTTTGAAACAGGGGAAGCAGTTCCTTATGCCCTTGCTCAGTTTGAGGACAGAGGTGTATTCTTTATTACTCCTAAAACAAAAGTTTACAGAGGAATGATAGTCGGTGAATGTAACAAAGCTCAGGATGTTGAAATAAATGTATGCAAAACGAAAAAACTCACAAACATGAGAAGTGCAACGGCAGATGTTATGGTTACGCTTCAGGCACACAAGTCAATGTCGCTCGAGGATTGTATGGAATACATTAGTGATGATGAACTCGTTGAAATTACGCCGGAAAGCGTCAGAATGAGAAAAGCTGATTTGACGAGAAGAAGATATAATACATAAAATATTTTCTTTAGAATCACATGTTGATTTTAAAAAATGTTTTATATAATATATTCTTGAAGCCAAAGAAGTTTGGAGGGGTTGCCCCGAATGACAGAAGAGCCGGTCGTTAAAAATGACGGCAGGCGGAGTCAAAGGATGTCCTTATGGAAACAGGGCAGAATTTGAAAGATAATGTCAGAAACAGGCAGACAAGAGAATTCCCTTAAAAAGAAAAATCCAAATCAGGTAATATCAAAATTAAATAAGGTATCCGTACGAAAGAGCGGGTATAACGGATTTTGAATTTTACGATTGGTTTCACTCGTAAAATTTTTTTACGGGAGAAAATAGGTCGATAAAATAAAAAAGGAGCAGAAATGGCAACAAAAGCTTTTAAACAAGAAAAACTGGAAGCCATGAAAGAAAAAATGGCTAAAGCTCAGGTAGCCATAGTAACCGAATACAAAGGATTTACGGTAGAAGAAATTCAAAAGCTTCGTCGTGAACTTCAAAAAGTCGGCGGTGACTATATGGTTACAAAAAATACTTTGGCAAAATTGGCAGTAAAAGACACTCCTTATGAAGTATTAACAGATACTTTAAAAGGACCGGTTGCGATTGCATTCGGATTTGAAGATCCGGCAGCACCCGCAAAAGTTCTTGCCAAGTTTATCAAAGAAACAAAGAAAGGTGTAATCACGGCAGCAGGATTGGACGGACAATTATTGAGTGCCGAAGAAGCAAAAGCGCTTGCAGAAATTCCGTCAAAAGAAGAACTTTATGCAAAAATGCTTGGCTGCGTAAATTCACCGGCAACAGGTATTGCTGGAGCTGTAAATGCTGTAATGAGCAGTTTGGTTCGTGCAATCGATGCAGTTGCAAAACAAAAAGCAGCTTAATTGCTTTAAAAAGATGTGCTTAGCACAAACGGTAAGTTAAAAAATTAAAGGAGAAATAAAAATGAGTAACGTAACAGAAATTTTGGAAAAAATCGAAGCACTTACATTGCTTGAAGCAGCAGAATTGGTAAAAGCAATGGAAGAAAAATTCGGCGTATCAGCAGCAGCTCCCGTAGCAGTAGCAGCAGCTCCCGCAGCAGGTGCAGCACCCGCAGCTGAAGAAGCATCAGAAGTTAACGTAGTATTGGCTTCAGCAGGTGCAAACAAAATCGCAGTTCTTAAAGAAGTAAGAGCTATAACAGGACTTGGTCTTAAAGAAGCAAAAGACCTTGTAGATGCAGCTCCTAAAGCTATTAAAGAAGGCGTTAAAAAAGAAGAAGCTGAAGAAATCAAGAAAAAACTTGAAGCAGCTGGCGCAACTGTTGAACTCAAATAGTCTGGTTTCCAAAAATCAAAAAAGGCCGACAGATTGTCGGTCTTTTTTTGATTAATTTTTAACCAAAAAATTAAACTTTTTGAGCTTCGGTTATTTCATATCCCGTGAGATTTTCTATCTGATTCAGCCAATTTTTCATAATTTCTTCTTCCGGAAGTTCATAAGAAATCATTTTGCCGATTTTTACTTTGGCAATTTGTCTTTTAAAAGGATTAAAATTATTTTTTTCCGTTCCGGTTATTCCTATAGGGAGAATATTTGTTTTAAACATCTTTGCAAGCACAATAAAACCACGGTTTACGTGTTCAATTTTTTTATTTCGGTCAATACCGCCCTGTGGAAAAATTCCCAAATTCCAATCTTTTGTTCTTAAAATATCTCTTACTGATTTTATTGTTGATACATCGGGTTTATCCTGATTTACCAAAAAGGCTCCCAGTCTCGGTAAAACAAATCTCATTACGGGATTTTCAAAGAGTGGTTTTTTTGCCATGTATGCGTATTTTAACCCTGTTGCCCACGCCATTAAATGCGGGTCAAAAAAAGATATGTGATTGCCTGCACAAATTATTTTTTTATTTTTTGGAACATTTTCTCTTCCCTCAATTTTAAATTTGTAAAAAATTGATAAAATCGGTATAAAAACACAGTAAAGCGACCAAAGCTGAAATAACCTTTTCTTAAAATTTAAATCCTCGGGATAAATTCTTGTAAGAGATTTTTCTGTCATTTTATGTACTCGGAATATATTCAAGTCCCGAAAGTGCAGCTACGGCATTTCCCCAATTGTCTATTGTTTCCTGAAAATCGCCGCAGGGTATTATGTTTCCGATTTTAATTGTTATTTTCCCCGAATGAAAAATACTTTTGTTTATATGGTCTTTTTTAATTATAGAAACGGGTAAAATATCGCAATTTGAAGCTTTTGCAAGGGCAACAAAACCTCTTGATATATTTTTAATTGAGTTTCCCTTATCTCTTGTTCCCTGAGGAAAAATACCGAGTTTCCATGTGCTGTTTTTGACTGCAAGAGCGGTTTTAATGGTAGAAACTTCAAGCTTTTCACGGTTTACCGCAAAAGCTCCGCACCAGTCCATCAGAACTCTTGACCAAAAATGTTCAAATAGCTGTTCTTTTGCCATAAATGCAATTGGCATGTTGAGGGCAAATACAAGTATAAACGGGTCAAATCCCGAAACATGATTGGCTGCAATAATATATTTTTTGTCTTTTGATAAATTTTCTTTACCAAAAACTTCAACTTTGTATCTGAATCTGATGTATGCGCCGAGAGTCCAGTTAGTAACTATTTTTTGAAAAAATCTTCTCCAACGGTTAAATTCCTTTGAGTCCCGCTTAGAAAATTTTCTTTCCATGTATTTTTTAAACATCAGATGCTCCCTTAATTTGAAATATATTTTAGCATATTATAAAGAATAATGCCAATTTTGATATAAAATTAACATATTTCTTGCTAAAAGGCTCTGTCGGCAATATAATCAGGTTGTAAATTTTTTCGGGGTATTAATGCGGATATCGGATAAGCAGATTAATATAATACTTTCTGTATTAGATTTTTTGTGTCTTTTGCTTATCTGTATTTTTATGTACAAATTTGTTTCACCTTATACTCACATTCCGATTATGTTTAAAGGTGAAGATTTTTATGAACCTTATTGGAATGTTGCTGTATTTGATTTGGACAAAAATCCGTTTCACGTATTTTCTTCCAGCGACCACTCATGGTATTTATATTCGTTAATCAGAGTTTTAACTCAAAAGCATTTAGCCGATTTTTTAGGACTTCATCCGGTTCTTTATCTTGAAAAATACCATGTTTTCTTTTTATTCGGTTATTATATGCTTTTATTGTTTTCTTTGCTTGGAAATTTTACAAAATATTTTGTTAAAACAAGATTTTCCTGTCTTTTAATTCCTTTTATTGCTTTGTTGTTTCTTCATCCGGTTATAAGGTCAAACTGTATATGGCTTTTATATCATTCCTCCTGGGGTCTTGCTTATATATTTTTGCCAATATTTTTGCTTTTACTTTTATCTTTAATTGAACGTTTGTATGTTAATTTTCAAAAACCAACCAAAACAGAATTTGTTTTAATAATGTGTTTTATTTTAATTTTATCAATTTCTCATGAATTACACAGATTTATATTATGCTTTGGTTCTCTTATCTTGTTAATTGTTCATAAGTTAGTTTTTAAAAACGGGTTTAAGCGTAAATATTTGTTGTATTGGCTGTTGTTGGTGTTAGTCTGTTCTCTTAACTTTTTTAATAAAACTTTTATCAGCTGGTTTTTTGAAAGGTGTATTTTTACAAAGAACAGTATTGATGGCGGGATTTTTTCTTTTCAGTATCTTATTCAGTATTTTTCGGGATATTTTAATTATTTGATTAAACATAATATTTTATTGATAAATATTTTATCAATACTTCTTATTTTAATACATTACTTTGTCGGAGATAAAGAAAGAAATAAAAGGTTTTATCTCTATATATTATCTTTGCTGTCTTCTGTTTTTACTTTTTTTATTGTAATAATGATTGGTAATGAGTACTCGGATTTTTCTTTTGAACATCAGGGTCTCAGATTAATGCTGATTGTTATTTTTATCTATTGTATTCTCTCAGCATTCGGATATCTGTTAAAAATGTCCGATAACAAAAAATTAAAAATAATTTTATCCGTATTTGCCTTTCTGCAATTTTTTACAGCTCTTAGTATTCCCGATTTTGAGAAAGAAACGCTTTATGACAAAAATCAATCGAAGGAAATTAAAAGAATAGCTTATATGATAGAAAAAATGTTCATTTTTCACGGAAAAAAACAAAAAAAATATTATTATATAAAAAGAACCTTTGCTATTAATCATTCTTCAATTTTATATTTATTATACAGATATGATAAAAATGCTTCTAAAAATGATTATAAAATAATAGAGGTCTGTGAAGCAGATTTAGATATAAACAAATCGGCGGATTGCAGAAATAAGTTTTTAAAATTATTTGAAGAAAAAACAGGTCAAACAATCACCAAAGAAGAACTTGAAAACCCCGATTTTTCTGTTTTTGACAAATATACGGAGTGACAGACCGAAAAATTTAAGTTTTAATTTAAATTTGTAAATATATGTTATTGACACAAAAATTCAACAGCTATGGCTCTTGATAAAATAAGATAGAAGCCGAACTAAGCTTTTTTAGAAATTAATCAAGTTACAATAATTATATAATCATGTTACAATAATTATATGGAAAGATTGGTATCAAAAATGAAATATGGTTTTACGCTTGCGGAAGTGTTAATAACACTCTCGGAAAAGATGTGTTTATATATAATATAACCATTGATGGTGTATATCCGCTTGATTATCGTGATTGTTCAAAAAATAGTTATGGTTGGGGTTGTGCAAATTACATTATTAAAAATGATAATATGAAATATCTTCATTAACTTTATCTGTAAAAAACTTATTGAGAAATTTTATTATTATCAAGATTAATAAAAATAATTTATAAAGTTAGTGACGAAAAAAAATTAATGTGATAGAATTTTTCTGTAATGTTTAGAGATACGGAAAAATGGGTTTATTCGGAAAAAATACTAATATAAAACCGCAGGCAGAAGATATTCCCGTACCGATGGTGACAATCAATCCCTCGGGTACAATTTTGTTTGCGAACAAGGCTATAAAAAAATTTTTTGGAACTGAAAATCTTGAAAACCTTAAAATAACTGATTTGATAAAAAGCGATTTACCTTCTATGATTGACGGAAGTAATCATCAGATAGAAAAGGCGTTCAAAACTTACGGTGAAAAAGAAAAGTATGTGGAAATCACGACAAAAGAGGTAAATCATCTTTTTGTCATGACATTTGTTGATGTTACACAGGACTATCTTTTAATGGATAATCTTCTTAAATACCGGAAAGATACGGATAATTTCGGAAAAAACAAGAACAGATTTTTATCTCAAATGTCTAATGTTTTAAAGTCACCCATGCACTCAATTATGGGATATTCTCAGGCAATTCTTGAGGGAATGGGCGGGCAGACGGATGAACGTCAGAGAAAGTATCTTGAAGTTATTTACAGAGATTCACATGATTTGTTTAAACTCATAGACAAAATTGTTGAACTTTCAAAAGCAGAAGCGCAGTTGATGAATTTTTCTTACAAAAATTTTGATATAACAAATCTTCTTAATCAGATTTATTCGGAATATTCGCAAAAGGCAAAAGAAAAAGGACTCGATTTTGTTATCAGTACTGATGATTTATCTCAAAAAGTCCTGTACGGAGAAGAAAATATACTGAAACAAATAATAGAATATTTGATTGAAGCAGCCTTTTTATCCTGCAATTTTGGTACAGTTCGGGTGGTGTTATCTGATAAAGAATTTGCGGAAAAAAATGAAAACAAGATTAATATAAAAGTATTGGATGCGGGAACAAAAATGAAAGAAAGCGAAATTCCCACAACATACAATCCTTATTATCAGCCTGATAAAAAGCACAGAACAACTTTGCTGAAAAGTTTGTGTATTTGTGTTGCGGGAAATCTTATCAGCTCTCTGAACGGTTCTGTTACTGTAGAAACAGAAGTTTCTGGATTTTCGGTAATTATTCCGACTGATAAAAGCGTTGAAAAATCCGTAAGGTTTAATTAATTTTATGGCAAATGTTCTTATTAAAAATGTAACCAAAATATACGATAACCAAAAAAAAGTTATTGATAATGTCAGTCTGGATATAAAAGATAAAGAATTTTTGGTGCTTGTCGGTTCATCGGGCTGCGGAAAGTCAACTATGCTCCGAATGATTGCGGGACTTGAGGATATTTCGTCCGGTGATATATACATTGGTGATAAAAATGTTAATAACGTTCATCCCAAGGACAGAGATATTTCGTTTGTTTTCCAGAGTTATGCCCTCTATCCTCACATGAGTGTTTATGAAAATATGGCTTTCCCGCTCAAAATGAGAGGGTGTAAAAAACCTGAAATTGATAAAAAAGTAAAAGAAGCGGCAAAATTTTTGGATTTAACAGAGCTTTTGGACAGAAAACCAAAACAGCTTTCGGGAGGTCAAAGACAAAGAGTTGCTCTCGGAAGAGCTATTGTCAGAGAGCCTAAGGTTTTTCTTATGGATGAGCCTCTTTCAAATCTTGATGCAAAACTGAGAGCAAAAACACGTGCTGAGCTTAAAAAATTACATGAAGAGCTTCAGACAACATTTATTTATGTTACTCACGACCAAACTGAAGCTTTAACTCTCGGTGACAGAATTGCAGTGATTGATAAAGGCGTAATTCAGCAGGTTGATACCCCCGAAAATATTTATAATTATCCCGAAAACGTTTTTGTAGGAGGTTTTTTGGGCTCTCCTCCCATGAATTTTATAAAATCGGATATAGAAGATGGCACAGTAACTGTTAACGGTTCAAAATTAAATCTTTCCGAAGAGCAAAAAAATAAAATCGGTGACAGAAAAGATGTTATTATCGGAATTCGTTCGGAAAAAATGAACTCTCAAAATCCCGATTTTGAATTTGGCGCAAATGTCAGAATAACAGAAATGCTCGGAAGCAAAAAGATTTTTTATATTGACTGTAACGGCAAAGAGTGTCTTGCGGAATTTCCTCCCGAAGAACAAACTGGCGGCAGAATAACCGTAAAAATAAATAGCAATGATATTCTGTTTTTTGATTCCGTAACGGAAAAAAGAATAAAGTAAGAAGGATAGTTAAGCTTGCATTCTGAACAGTCGGAAAAAATTTTTGAAAATGTTTTTACTCTGGTTGTAGGTATTAATGATACAAAGGAAGATTTTGACGAATTTTTTTCAAAATGTCTGGAGAAAAATGCTGACGAAATTAATCTTGAATTAGACATAGCCGCTTACGACAGCTATTCAAGACTTATTTCGGAAACAGTTATTGATTTAATCCAATATATTTATGTAAGAGCGTTGGAAAAAAATATTTCCGTCAGGTTATCGCCAATTTTAAGAAAAATTTATGAGAACTCGGATTCCAATGTTTTTTTACCTGAAAATCCGATAAAAGATAAGTATTTGGGTTGTGAGGAGTTTTTGCATACGGTTTCGTTTACACCATCCGGCATAAGACATTGTATGAACATGCTTCCCGAAAATGCCCCGCCTCTGATTCCTGTTGTTTTGGGACATATTCCCACTGCAAAAGAAATTATTGATATAAAAAATGATATAGAATTTGACAGAAGGTACGGCGGTTTGCAATACGGCTGTGAAAATTGTCAAAACATAAGGTTTTCAACTCATAATAATCAGCCTTACATAAATAAAATTCTGATAGCTCATAAAAATGACTGCAATTTAGATTGCTCTTTTTGTTATAACAAACTTTCCGCCGAGAAGCAGCTGAATTATAATGTAATTGAATGCCTGAATAATATAAAACCGCTTTTAAAATACGGTTTTGAACTCCATTTTGGCGGCGGAGAAGCGACAATATGGGAAGAATTTGATGAAATTTGTGATTTTGCGGTTAAAGAGAAAGCAAAGTATATTACACTTTCCACGAACGGACTTGTCTTTTCCGAAAAGCTTGCGGAATTGCTAAAAATGGGTATAGCCTACATTACTTTGTCAACGGATACTGCAAACAAAGAAACTTACAGAAATTTGAAAAATGCAGATTTTGACATTGTTACGGAAAACATAAAAAAATATGTTGCATGTCAAAAATATCCTGCCGCAATAAAAAATAAATTTATAATTATTCCGGAAGTTAATGATTCTGAAAACGAAATTCAAAATTGGGTTGATTATTCCGTAAAACTCGGAATAAGAGTTTTGGCGCTTGACTTGGAATCAACCTTTTTCTACAACAACAGATATAATATTCCCCAAAGAATTAAAGATTTATTGAATTTTGCGCAAGAGGAGATAGAAAATGCAGGCTGTCAGCTTATTTTGTACAGTTTTGCCTCACAGCTGTTGTATGATGAGAAAAATCCGAAGTAAAAAATTATTTCTTTGCTTCTAATTCTTTTTTACGTTTTCTTCTTCTCATCAAATCGGTAAAAGCTTCAAGTCTTGTGATATAACCGGCTTTGCCTGTTTGTTCATCCATAATCAGCGTAAGTATCGGAATTTCACAATTTTCTCTCATTTTTGGGAAGATATTTTGTGAAACGATTTCGGGCATGCAGGTAAAGGGACTTACGTGGATAATTCCGTCAATTCCTCTTTCATTTGCATAAGCAACGTCACTTATTGATTCTAAAGAGTCCCCGCCGATATCACGTTTTAAATACGGTCTTGCAAGGCGGAAAGCTCTTTCAAGGTGTGTTTCACCTTTTTTGAATATTTTGGGAATAATAGCATCTTTTAAAAAGCTTGAAACAGTAAGGCTTGTTCTTGTCTGAACTCCCATTTTGCCGAGTTCTCTGTTTATATTCTGGTTGGAAAACGGGTCAAGTACAATGTAAATTTCACCCGTGATATCAACGTATAAAACATCCCTGTCTTTATCAATCGGGGTTTCTTTTATCATTTTTATGGTTTCTTTTTCAGCCTTTTTGATGGTTTTTCCGTCATAAGCGGCATCAAATAATTCCAAACCTTTGTTAAAAGCCTTTTCAGCCGTTCCAGGGGTGATTTCTCTTGCTCTGTAATATGATAAAACAGATTCTACCCTGTCGAGGGCAAAAACAATTTTAACAGCAGTTATAATTGCGGCAATCCTTGTGAAAGGATTTGACTTCGGGTTGATTTTCCCGAGGTATTCATACATTCCTTTGAAGCCGTCGTAAAGAGAAAACTCAACATATCTGTTTTCATACCCCATATCTTTCAGGACATTTTCAATACACTGACCGTATTCGCCCAATCTGCAAATCCCAGGAGATGTAATCATTGAAACAACATCAGCTCCGCCCTCAAGTGCTTCTATAAAGTTGCCCAAAATCAACTTATAAGGCAAACAAATAGATTCGGGAGCATATTTTGTTCCCAAAGAAAGAGTTTTCTTGTTTGTATAAGGCGGAACATAAGCAGTTACGCCGAGTTTTCTTAACGCAGCTCTCCATGCATAAGAAACGGTTCCCATGTGAGGAAATGCTACTTTTTTATCTGATTTTGAGGACATTATTATACTTTCAGCACATATCCGCCGTTATCGGCATTAAATAACACTTCTTCGTTTATTTTTTGTCTTAAATTTTTAATATATTTATAGACATAATCTCTTGGCAATTCCAAAAGAGCAGCCATTTCTTTTGCATATACAACAACATTTCTGTTTTTTAAGAGATAATCAAAAATAAGTTGTTCTCTCGGAATAAGAGGCTTTTTGAAAGTAACATTTATTTCTTCTGCCTTAACAGGTTCCGGTTCTTTTTCAATCGGCTTAACTTCTTTTACTTCTTTTATTTCTTTTACTTCTTTAATCTCTTTAACTTCTTTAACAACTTCCTGTTTCACAGCCTGTTCCTGAGAGGGTTTCTTAACCGCAGCTTCTTTCTGAACTTTGCGGGTTTCTTTTCTTTCAATCGGTTTTATGACGATTGTCTGTATTTTTTCACTTTGTACTCTGTATTCGGAAGTATCTGACATATTATTAAGTGAATTTGCCATAACTTTGTCTATCATGTCGTTAGTATGTTTTTCGCCTTGAATTACTTTCCCTAATCTTGCGGCATATTCTTCTAACGTAATACGTTCCAGTGAACTTCTCCACTGACGTACTTCTTCTTTTGTAAGGTATTCAGGCATTCCAAATTCTCCTTGACTTTTTTATAAAATTTATTCAAAACTGAATTGAAAAATTCAATTAATTATCTAACCTTATCTAAGTTACCATAAATTTTTCCGAAAATCTCAAAATGTTTAGGAAAGTAAATTTTTTTAATCAACTTTTACAAAAGCAAAAAAAGACTTTACAATAAATTTTTTCGGTTAATTTTTTAATTTCAAATTGTTAATGAAAAACTCAGAAAGTTTTAAAAAACTTAATTAACTAAAGAAAAATCACACTAAAAAAACTGAAACCGTATTTTTTTGGAAAATACAGGCTGCTGTAAAGAAAAAAAGGCAGCTTGCTGCCCAAAAAGAAAAATCGTATTTTTTTGGAAAATGTATGCTTCTGCAAAGAAGTAAAAGGCAGCTTGCTGCCCAAAAAGAAAAATCGTATTGCTTTAGGAAAATGCAGGCTGCTGTAAAGAAAAAAAGGCAGCTTGCTGCCCTACCAAATTGTTTGGTTTTTGATTACATTGTGATTAAATTCATACAATTTTGCGGGTCTTTTTGAGCTTGATTTTGTAAATTCGTCTGTTTCGTGAAGAAAATTTCCTGCGAGGATTTTTTTTCTGAAATTTCTTTTATCAAGATTTTTGTTCAAAATTAATTCATACGTTTTTTGCAGTTCTGTCAGAGTAAATTTTTCACCTAAAAGTCTGTATGAAATCGGAAAATATGAGAGTCTTTCTCTTGTTCTTTTCAGGGAATAATCAATAATTTTTTTGTGGTCGAAAGCTGTTTCAGGAAGATTATAAACGTCATGCCAATTTACGGTTTCTGTCATATCTTCCGCAAAAACATGTTCAACATCTTCGGCTCTGACAAGAGCAAAATATGCACAGGTGATGACTCTGGCATTCGGATATCTCAAAGGATCACCGAAAGTATACAATTGCTCGAGATAAATATCCTCAACATCAGTTTTTTCTTTCAAAATCCTCAAAGCAGCTTCATCGAGATTTTCGGATAATCTTATAAATCCTCCGGGAATAGCCCACTTTCCTTTGAAAGGCTCTTTTTGCCTTTTTGTCAAAAGCACCTGAAGTTTATTATCTTTTATTGTGAAAACAACAACGTCTATTGTAAGTTCGTGAGTCTTGATTTCGTTTAACATTTTCTGCCTTCAGACCCCGAAATTATATTGCCTGATTTGTCATATAAAGGGTGAGCGCTTCTCTTTTTTCCTGTTCCGCAAGTTTTGATTTATTTTCTTTATATGTTGTTAAATATTGAGTAACCGTCGGGTCTGAGTTTTTCTTGTATTCTTTATAGTTATTCATACAAGCGGATACAAATCTTTTTGTTTCTCCGAAAGGAGGCATTCCGCCGTATTTTTTGACGTTCCCAGGACCTGCGTTATATGCAGCCAGTGCAAGCGCATCCGAATTAAACATGCTTCTCATTTTTTTATAATAAGCTATTCCGCCTTTTATATTATCTCTGTAATTGTAAGGATTATATCCCATTCTTTTTGCCGTTGAGGGCATAAGCTGAAAAACTCCGACAGCACCCATCGGACTTCTTCTGCTTTGGCTGAAACCCGATTCTTTTTTTGCTATTGCAAGTACAATTTCGGGTTCAACACCCATTTCAACAGCACATTTTACAATATATTCCTTAATTTGTGCAGTACTTACTGTCTGATGATTTGCAAAAGCAGGCACCGAAGTCATTGTAAAGGTTAAAAATATCACTAAACTCAATATAAAATATTTGATTTTCATGAATTTCCCTCTTAACTTATGTCCTTTGCATTATATTTAACGCAATATAATAATTGTATCGTTTACACTTTTATCCATAATAACGCAAATTTAATAAAAATCAAATCGGAATTCGCGGCAACTGCTCATGGCTAATCTTAAAAACCTTTTTATAAGTGTGTTTTCGGAAATGTTAAAATTTGTTTTGCTATACATATTAATTAGGTATATAATTTGTTTAATGATTGAAAGGTGTAAATAAAATGGATATTAAAGAATTAAGAAAACAAAACAAATTAATTGATTTATTTTGCTCTTTGGCAGAAATACCGTCCCCGTCAATGGGAGAGGATAATGTTGCGACGGAAATAATTTCCACATTGCTGGCAGGCGGGGTAGAAGTCAAAAGAGATTCATATTCAAATGTTATAGCAAGGGTTCCTGCAACCGACGAAACAAAGAAGCCAATTGCATTCAGCGCTCACATGGATGTTGTGGGTGATGATTCTCCGGTTAATATTGTTTTAACAAATGATGAAATTATTGAAACGGATAAAAAAAGAACGCTCGGTGCTGATGATAAAGCCGGTGTTGCTGCTGCAATTTCAGCTGCATGCAAAATTGCAGGGGATAAAAATTTAAAACACGGCGGTCTTGAGCTTATTTTCACAAGAGATGAAGAAAGCGGAATGAGCGGCGTAAAGCACCTTAATATGCAGGACATTGAATCTGAATATATTTTGGTACTTGATTCCGACAGTTTCGGTGAAGTTATGATTGCGGGAGCGGGATATACAAATGTTCTTGTTGAGGTGGAAACCGTTAAGGGTGGCCATTCGGGAAATGATATAGGTGACGAAACAAGAATTAACGCTGCAAAATTGCTTGCAGATGTAGTTGCTGCTCTTCCTCAGGGTGTTTACAGACAAAATGAAGAGGGTGTTGTTACTTCAATAAATTTGGGTGTAATTTTGGGCGGCGGAGTTGATTTCCCTCTCCAAAAAATGTGTAAACTTGATTTGAAAAACGGTGAACATTTTGATTACCTTATGAAAAATGCTGTAACTAATGTAATTAATAAAAAAGGTGCGGCTATCTATTCTTTGAGAAGTTCTGATTCAAAAACCGAAGAAGAATTGCTTTCAAAAATGCAAAAAACAGTTGCTGAGTTTAATAAAAAATATGAAGGTCTTGCTTCGGTAAAATTAACCGCAGCAGTAAAAACCAAAATGTTTGAAAAAAACAGCGATTCAACAATTCCGGATATTGCAAAAGAAGTAGGCAAAGAACATAATTTTGACGTAAAAGTTGCTTCTTTCCACGCAGGTGCCGAAACACACATTTATGCAAATGAAAAAAATAAGTACGGAAATACTTTTAAACCCTATTTAATAGGGGTTGCAACAATTAAAAACATGCACTCGCCCGATGAACAGCTTTATTATAAAACATTGATTAAAGGTGAAGAATTTATTTATAATATGTTTTTAAAATTTAATAAATAAAGCTTATCTGTATAAAGTTTACAAAAACGAATCTTTAAAATAAGGTTCGTTTTTTGTTTTGTAAATTTTAAAACAAATAACATATATTTTTTGTGACTTTCCAAAAATTTTTATTAATACATTAAATAAATGATATTTCACTGAAACCATTGAAACAAAACGTATTCCGTCAGATAATCAGTATATTAACAGGGATAATTGTGAGGAAGCGATGTACAACGGTGTGTATCCGACATATATAAGACCATATACGGGTGTTAAACCAAAAATCGTAAAACGTAAAGAGGACGGCGAACAACAGTCGTCAAATTCTTCATCCCAAAACGAAACATCCCAAAGTCAAACAAGACAAATTCCCGCTTATACCAATGCAACAAATTTTCAGCTTTCGGGTTACAGAAATATTCAGGCGGTAAAGAAACCCGAAGAAAATAAACAAACAATTAATGTTTCCCAAATTTTAACGGATTTCAGAAGCACAACCGGTGCGGTCGGAGCGCCAAAAGAGATTGCTGATGAAGTAAACACTTATCTCGGACTTGTTGAAACTCAGGTTCAAAAAGAAATTCCGAATAAAAAAATTATCCAGACAAATTTAAAAACAGCGTCGCAGGTTCTTGATGATTATATTTCTTCCGCATTAAAAACAAAGTCAAATGTCGTTGAAAATTGGGTTGATGCACTGTTTTTGCAAAAAATAGATTACAAGGCAGACCCGAATGCAATAAATCCTGAGTTTAAAATTAATTTTGAAGACAGTGAAACAGCAAAATCTCAAAAGGTTACCGAATTAAAACCCGAAATTGCGGCAGAAATAATTCAAAACGAAAAAAAATCTTACGTTCCGGCAGATGAACGGATGAAAAAATTATTTATAAACGCAAAAAAAACGGCTGCAAATGAAAAAGATACCACAAAAGCACTGGTTGCTCTCAAAACGGCTTTAAATTATGCCGAAAAGCTTGATGATAAACAAATGCAGTCGATGATATATTACGAAACCGCAGATTTTTACAATAAAAAAGGTCACTTTCCACAGGCATTAAAGGGTTATAAAATTGCTGCGGACATGACGGAAGATAATAATATTGTTGCTCAGTCGTATATGAAAACGGGAAAAATTTACGATGACGCAGGACTGATTGAACCTGCTTCACAGCACTGGTTTTCTGCGATTTCTTATGCGGGTGAAACAGACAATGTTTCTATCCAGATAAAAGCTCTTACAAATCTTGCAAATGTTGCTGGAGAAACATTTAATAAGGCTACCGCATATCAGTATGCAGATGTTGCGACGCAGCTTGCAGACCAGACACAGGATGATAAAATTAAAGGTTATACTTATAAAAAAGTTTCTCAAATCAGCGAATATCTGAAAGACAGCTCAAAAGCTCTTGAAAACCTCAAAATATCGACAAAATCATATTTAAATATAAATGATGGTAAAAATGTGATAAATAATTATATTTCTGCGGCTGATATAATGAATGAAGCCGGAAATAAAGCAAAGGCAAGAGTTTTGTTAAATAAAGCGTATTTGAAAGCAATTGACGCCGATAATAAAAGTATTTTGGGAGAAATTTCACAAAGAATAGCAAGACTCGCTTCTTAGGTTACTCCGGTTTGAAAGTCAGTTCCTAATTTGTTGGCTGTTTTTTATTTCTTCAATGACGGCAAAAATACAATCAAATATTACAAAACATTGCCATAATATAAATAAGCAACAAAAATTTACAAAAAGTAATTGACACTGAAACCCAATAGCCATAGGCTCTCGAATAGAATAGAAGCTGTGGTGCGCCATTTTCTGTTTTTTAAATATGTTATACTAAGAACATGAAAAATGGTCTGCATAAATTTAAAATATACAAAAACGGCTTTACTCTTGCGGAAGTACTGATAACACTTGTAATCATCGGTGTTGTTGCCGCTATGACTATTCCGACTGCTATAAATAACATGCAGGACCAAGAAAGAAAAACACAATTTGCAAAGGCTTATTCAACGATTAAACAAGCTATGTACGAAACTGAAATGAAAGACTTTTTCGGATATGCGGAATGTTATTACGGTTCGGGAACTGATGCTCGTGTAAGTCAGTGCACTGCATTTTTTAATGCTCTTTCTAAAAATCTTTCATTACAAAAAGTATGTGCAGGTAATGCAAAAACAGACGGATGTGTCCCAACGTATAAATCTTATGCAACAAGTAGTGGTTGCAACGGATTTAGTGAGAATAACATTAATAAATATAATACCGTCTATGTTTTATCTGACGGACAAATAATCATTCCTTACGGTGGTATGCCCCTTTTTATATTAGATATAAACGGTCATAAAGGTCCTAATGCATCAGGATTTGATGTGCATAGTTTCCGTATATTCAGAAATAAGGATAATACAGGATTATATTTAGAAGATGACGGTTGTTTGCCGTTAGTTTCAGGCGGCAAAATGCCAAGCCGGATGATTCAATATTCTCTTTCGGGAAGAAAATAATTGTGCTTACAACACAAAATGTATATTATGAAAAAGACAATTTTAACCTATCGCTTTAATTGGTTGAATTTGGCTTATATCATCTGAAATTTCCTGTTTTAGAATGCTGTTCGGAAATTTTTAACTGTTCGTTCCATATTTTCTCCGTTTCTTTAGATTTAAAAGACTTAATGTTACTGCGAGATAAATTAAGCAGTCCAGCCGACAAAAACTTTTAAAAAGAGCAGCAGGTTACGTCTGTGCCTGTCGGTTTTATTGTACAATGACAAAAAATATACTCAGACAAACTGTTCTCCGACGGCTTATGTTTTAAAACACGAAAACTTCCGCCTATAACATGGTAAAATCCGATTGACTTTTTTAAGTTTATTGTTAAATAAAAAATATGTCAGTAACGGATTTTTTAAATTTATTCAGAGGGTGTACCCACAGCAGAGTAAGCGTAAATTCACGGGGCTCATATTGCCCCGATTGCGGAAAATTTGTGGTTGTAAAATGGTATATTGTCCGCTGTGCCTGCTGCGGAATAAAAAGAGTTGCCTATGTCGATTACAACAATAACATAAGACCCGAAGATAAATTTTGTCCTAACTGCGGTACTATGGAAACGGTTGTTGAGGAACTCGACAAAATAAATTTTGTAGATATTAATTTTGCCGTTCACAAAAAAGAAGTCGAAGAAAATCATATTAATATTCAAAACAGAACCCAGATATGGACGGATACAGAAGATTGCAGTCCGCAGTTATTGCTGGAAAATAAATGTGTGTGAGATAATATTATATATTTGTTGTATAATTTGTAAAAAAGGAGTATGTTTTGAAGATTTTTTGCATTTTATACAACTTTTTAATAAAAATTATTTCGGGGTTAATTCCGTGTAAGCAGGTTCGGCGTAATTTTCGTCTTAAATATACGCTAAACAAAAAGGGTATGTCGTCTGCGCCGTATTTCAGAAATAAAAAAGACGGAATTATATATTATCCCAATTACAACAGATGTGCCGTTCAGGATTCGAGAGAATACAATATCTATAATGCGCAGGGCGTTCCTATGAGAACATTTTTCCTGAGAGATGATAAAATATCCAATATTCCTGCAGCATATCAATCGACGAGGTTTTTGTTCGACAGATACAATTACGGCTTAAAAGTTCATTTTTACACACATAAAATGATGCTTGAAACAATGGGAAACCCTGCAAAAAGGTACGGGATGTTTGTTGAACCTGAAACGCTTGTCCCCGAAGATTATAATCTTTTTGACCAAAATAAAGGACTGGAAAAAGATTTTGACCTGATTTTTACTCACACGGAAAGATTTTTGGATAAATTTGACAATGCGAGATTGTTCTCTATTTGTGCGACAGTGTGGAATTTCCTCAGTGATGAGAACGGAAACATGCCCGACAACTGGCAGGAACTGAAAACGAATAATATTTCTATACTGTCTTCCGATAAAATAATGTGTCCTTTGCATAAATTCAGATTAGAACTTGCAAAAAAATGCAAAAAAGAGGGACTTGCAGATACTTTCGGAACTTTTGACGGCGGGCAGTTTGTGCATGTTGCAAAAACCTTAAATAATTACAGATATTCAATAGCTGTTGAAAATGAAATTTCGGCATACTGGTTTACTGAAAAAATCCTCAATTGTTTTGCCTCAATGACAATACCTGTTTATATCGGAGCTACAAAGATAGATAAGTTTTTCAATCCGGACGGTATAATCCGGATAAAAGAATCCGATTTTGACAATATAGATAAAATCCTGAAAAATTGCACCGAAGAAGAATATTTTAACAGAAGCTCAGCAATCATAGAAAATTATAACAGAGCCAAAGAATACTATAATTCCGGTGATTTATTATACACAAAATATCTGGAAGACGATTTAAATAAATAAAAAGGAGAAAAAATGGTAAAGAAAATAACAAATCTTTTTTCTGTATTTATCGTTTCAGTGATTTTCTTATGCGGTGGAATCTCTTTTGCTGATGAAGAAGTTACTTTTGCTCATTTCAGTGATGTGCATATCTGGAGCTTTTTTGAGGGAAGAGAAAGTATTAAACCTACTTACCCCGAAAGGATACTGCTTGACACAATAGAACAGATTAATGCTGATAAAAAAGTTGATTTTACTCTGATAACCGGAGATGTGGTTGATTCTCCTAATGATGCACTTTTCTTATATGTTACGACACTTTTTAACAGATTGGATAAGCCATGGTATTTTGCTTTAGGCAATCATGATTGCAACTGGCCTTACTGGTGGCCGAAAGAACCTCTTACGGGTATTTTGAAAAGAGTCAATCCGAATTTTATCGAAAATGGCAGATATTATTCTTTTCAACCCCAAAAAGGTTTTACTTTTATTGCTTTGGACGGTTCATACAGTAATTTTGAACAGGAACAATTGGATTTTCTCAACAAAACTCTTAAAAATAATCCGGATGATGTTATAATAATATTCCTGCATACCCCGATAATGCCACCGATAGACTTGCAAACACATACATTGTGGCAAAAAGATGAACTTATTCAGATACTTAAAAAAAGTTCCCAGCCGATAGCAGTATTTGCAGGACATTTCCATGCAACAAAAGTTATTCAGGACGGTAATGTGCTGCATGTAGCAACGCCCTCTCTTCGTTATGCTCAGGAATTCAGAATTGTTAATGTCAAAAATAAAAAAGACAAAGTAATTTTTACTCTCGACTATAAAAAAACAAAACTTACCGACAGCTTTTATCAGGGTTCAAGGTATGTTGGGCAGGACAGCGATAAAAATGTTATTATAACAATGAATAAATCAAAAAAATATGTTAAAACCAATGAAGAAATAAAATTTTCCAAATAAAAACAAAAATTAAAATTTAAAAGTCCGAACTTTAATTTAAAAAACTGTTCGGACTTTTGTTTATTTTACAGAAAAATTTTTTCAAACTTTCAGTTCTTTATGACTTTTCTTCATTAAATCTGATAATTTAGGTTCTTTTTTCTTACAAAATTTTTTTGAAGAACTAACTTTTTTAACCGATTTAATACCGGAAAGTCCTATAAGACCTGTCTGCGGAGTCGGACAAAATATATCTTTCAAAAAATCAAATATAAATGACATAGCGCTTAAACCTTTCTTTTATTTCCCCAATACTATTTAACAATTTTTTTTGGTATTTTTCGACCTCGCTATCGGGGATATTTGGTATCATACCAACAAAATTTGACAATAAGAATACATTTTTTATATGGTTTTGTTTAAAAAAATTAAATAAAAATAATAAAACCGCTTGTATAAAAAACATGTTTTACATATTATATTTAAGCAAGCCCTTAATAGGAAGGTTAAAATCATGAATACAATAGTTGAAGATTTAAACAAAGACAAAATGAATAAAGAGTTACCACCTTTAAATCCCGGAGATACAGTTAAAGTATCCGTAAGAATTATTGAAGGTAACAAGGAAAGAATTCAGGCTTTTGAAGGAACAATTATCAAAAAAAGAGGAAGCGGAATAGGTAAAACAATCACCGTAAGAAAAATTTTCCAGGGTGTTGGTGTTGAACGTGTGTTCCCCGTATATTCTCCCCGTATAGAAAAAATTACCGTTATCAGAAAAGGTGATGTTAAGAGAGCAAAATTGTATTACCTCCGTGAAAGAAGCGGTAAAGCTACTCGTATCAGAGAAAAAATTGATAACAAAAAATAAGATATCGGAAAGTATCTTTAAAGAAATTCGGAGCCATAATCACAGTCGGTTATGGCTTTTGTAATAGACGGACGGAGAAGTTTATGTCGCACATTCAGTGGTATCCGGGGCATATAGCAAAAGCGGAAAGAAAATTAAAAGAACAGTTAAATCTTGTTGACATTATTATTGAGGTTGCGGATGCCAGAATTCCTGTCAGTTCTCTTTATCCTGATATAGAAAGACTTACCCATGACAAGCCTAGGTTATTGCTGCTGAATAAATCAGACATGGCTGATTTGGAAAAAACAAAATTATTAACAGAAACAATAAAAAAAGAACGTAATTGCTCAATAATTTTAACTTCTGCTTCAAATTCAAAGGATATAAATAAAATTATAAATAAAGCTGCTGATTTAAGTAAACCGTCAATATCAAAATTAATTCAAAAGGGACTTCTTCCAAGACCTGCAAGGGCAATGGTTATAGGCATGCCAAATGTCGGGAAATCAAGTATTATTAATAAACTTATCGGAAAATCCAAAACAAAAACAGGTGCAAAGGCAGGAATTACAAGACAGCAGCAATGGGTCAGAATTAACCCCCGTATAGATTTACTCGATACTCCCGGGATTATTCCCGTAAAACAGGTTGAACAATCCATTGCGGAAAAACTTGCTTTTGTTGATTCTATTGGTGAAAATGCTTATGAAATTGAAAGTATTGCTGCAGATTTTCTTGAACTTATGATGATACAATATCCCGACAGAATTAAGGAAAGATACGGTTTTAACGAAGATGAACAGATAGACATTGAAAGTATTGCAAAAAAAAGAAATCTTTTAATAACAAATTCAAAACCAGATATTCTCCGTGCTTCATCCTTGCTGTTATCGGATTTTCGCGAGGGAAGATTAGGAAAGCTGACTTTAGATGAACCTGATTAATTTCGACAAAAATTTAAAAAATAAAAATACCATTTTAATCGGAACAGATGAAGTCGGAAGAGGTGCCGGAGCAGGTCCTGTTTATGCAGCGGCGGTTTGTTTTAAAGACTTTAATAAAAAATTGACTGAAAAACTTGTAGGTATTAACGATTCAAAACAATTAAATCCAGATGAAAGAGAACGGTTTTACGACATTATTGCTGAAAATGCCGTATATGATATCCAATCTTGCAGCGTTGAGGAAATAGGAAAATTAAATATTTTGAGATGTTCACTTCTTTGTATGAAGAGGGCATGCGAGAATGTAATTTCAAAAATCAGTGGCGGGGAAATTTTGATTATTGTTGACGGAAATAAACAAATTCCTGATTTTTCGTATGAACAAAAAACCATTGTAAAAGGCGACGGTAAATCTGCAACAGTAGCGGCGGCAAGCATTCTTGCAAAAGTAAGCCGTGACAGATATATGACAGAATTATCAAAACAATACCCTCAATATGAATGGGAACAAAACAAAGGATATATGACCGAAGAACATTTGAAAGCCGTTGATGAATACGGACTTTGTGAACATCACAGACCAAAATATTTTGAAAAACATTTTGCACAACAGTTAAGTTTATTCTGAAAATTTTGATTGCGTTAAATATCCGGTTGCAAAAAATTTTTTATTGATTTATAATTTGCATACAAAGTGTTGGGATCGTAGCTCAGTTGGTTAGAGTGTCTGCCTGTCACGCAGAAGGTCGCGAGTTCGAGCCTCGTCGGTCCCGCCATTTAAAAGGAGAACCATTTTTGGTTCTCTTTTTAATGTGAAATTGTTGAGGTATTGAACGAGCGACTGCAGAGTCGCGATACAAAGCGAAACGACGAAACGAAGTGAGGAGATTGAGCATGTATCCGCAGGCACAAAGTGCCGAAGGTGTGATGAGCCTCGTCGGTCCCGCCATTTACTTAAAAGTCCTGTTATTACAGGGCTTTTCTGTTATCCCGGCATTTCTTTTATAGTGTGTGTTTGGGACTAATTTTGTTATTATTATTGATTTTTAGTGAGTTCGAATCTCGTCAATCCTCTTGATATTTTATTCTGTTTATATAGAAGGAGGAAAACTATGAATAAAAAAACTATGACATCTAAAGTAGATGAATACACAATAACCTTACACAGAGTCCCAGAAGAACCAAAAGAAATGGAACAAAAACGAATGGCTAAGTATGCAACTTGCATGTTCAATATGAAAATGAAACCATTGATAAAACACCTTAAAGAATATTATCCTGAATTACAACCTAATGTAAGCAATATTCTGAAAAAGGGTGAAAGTAAACTGTTAAATGGTAATTTGTTAGTTGATGAATTAAAACAATGGGTTAAAATAAATAACAAATAAGGTACTTATAAATTTATTTTTCATCTATCCCTTTGCAAAAAGTTTTAGCCCAATTACACCTATAATAATCAAAATAATTGATATAATTTGTGGAACGGTTAATTTTTCACTAAAAAGTAAAACACCGAGTATTGCAGTTCCGATTATTCCAAAGGCAACCCACATCACATAAGCCATTCCGAGCGGTAAATGTTTTAAGGCAAGTGCTAAAAATACGGCACTTAAAATATATGTAATTGCTGTTATTATTGATGGAATAAGAACAGTAAAGCCGTTTGAATATTTCATTGCAACTGCCCAGACAATTTCAAATATTCCTGCAAGTAATAGCAGTATCCACTTCATTTTTACTTCTGATTAATTTATATTTATATTAACACAAACAGAATATTGTATTTATGGTAAAATCAGACAATAGAGGTATTTATGTTTAGACCGTTGAGAAGAATAAAACAACAATTAACAATGGAAGAATGTGTTTCGATTCTTAAAAAAGAAGTCAGAGGTGTATTGTCTGTTCTTGGTGACAATGATTACCCTTATGGAATACCTATAAACTATTATTATTCAGAAGATGAAAATAAAATATATTTCCATGGGGCAAGAGAAGGACATAAAATAGATTCAATAAAAAAACATAATAAAGTTTCGTTTTGTGTTTACGATAAAGGTTTTAAAAAAGAAGGTCATTGGGCATTATATTTTAAAAGTGTTATAGTGTTCGGTAAAATAAAAATCGTTGAAGATTTTAACAAAACAGTAGAAATTTGCAGGAACTTATCTTTAAAATTTACAAAAGATACATCCGAAATTGATGTAATGATAGAAAAGTATGCTAAAAATGTAATGTGTTTGGAAATGGATTGTGAACATATTACAGGAAAATACGTAACAGAGAAATAATATGACTATTGAAAGTGAAATATTTAAAAAATCA
>Ga0310696_10001910_pt1 | contig 28839 bp, 32 predicted proteins | sample AusTroGonzalo_MG_4_FD_203885 | JGI IMG/M metagenome (GOLD analysis project Ga0310696, IMG submission 203885) | Bovine rumen microbial communities from tropical cattle in Woodstock, Queensland, Australia - Gonzalo_02 (v2) (version 2) | ecosystem: Host-associated > Mammals > Digestive system >... | reverse complement strand
ATGCTCAACACCCACAACAATGCTGCGAAGTAACTTGCAATTTTCCATTTCATAAGCTCTCAATATATTTGATGATTCCTTCCACGTGGAGCCGTTCGATGACGTGGCGCCCTTCGTCTGAGAGAAGCAGGTCGCAGTCATCCACGTTGTCCATAAAGAGATTTTCGGTGAGCACCGCCGGACAGAGCGTGTTGTCGAGCACGTAGAGCTGCTGCGGCCAGTATTTAAGCTTCGCCGTGGGCTGGCGCATCTTCAGCCCGTTGGCCTTGGCGGCGTCGAAGAGACACCCGGCCAGCATCTTGCTGCGCTCTGAGGCCTTCGAGCCCACGCACACCTGCCAGCCGTTGGCCTTGTGCCACTGGCCGTCGCTGCCTGAAGCATTCACATGGATGCTGACATAGACCACGCGCCTTGCGCCTCTCTGGCGGCACAGCTCGTTCACAAAGTTCACGCGCATGGCCAGCTCGCGGCTGCGCTCCTGTTTCACCGACTGCGACTGCATCGACTTCTCCAGATCGAGCGGTTCGAAGTCTATCTCCGCTTGTATGCCGTATGAGCGCAGCTTCACGGCAATCTCCCGGCACAGTTCACGGCTATAGACGGCCTCGCCCAGACGCCCGTCCGGGCTCTGCTTCCCTAGCTCACGCAACCGGTGGGCAGTGCCCAATATCACAAGTATCTCACTCAGCTTCATCTGCCACCTCCTTCCTGCCGCCGGGTGCGCGGTGCTCCTCGCGGCGCAGTCGCTCCATCTCGCTGTGTATCTCGTTGCGCAGCTGCCCAAAACGGTTCACCACATAGACGCTGATGCCAAACAGGCCGAGGGCGGCCGACAGTGCCTCGCCGATGTAGGTCAGCGGCCCGGCGCCTATCTCCAGCGTCATGAAGAACGATATGAAGGCCATGGCCACTGCACTGGCGATGAGCAGCATGGCCGATGTGTACTGAATCCAGTCTTTTGTATTCTGTTTCATAACGATGCCATTTAGCTTGATTCCAGCACAAAAGTAGCCTTTGTCCGCGAGTGATAAAACTACGAGGCCGCTTGTAAACAATTTTCCATGCCGCCTGTGGTGGCTCGCGTCATTGCCGGCAAGTACACTTCCGATGGCACATTTTGGCGGCAAGTCGCACCAAAACGGCGGCAAGTGCCGCCCATCAGCGCAGCCTGCTCTGGCAAGACAGGCAAGAAAAGTGGGATTTTGCGAGGAAATTCCACTACCCCCACGCCCGAAACACCGATTCTCTGAGGGGTTTCGGGCCGCGCCGTGCGCGAAAAGTGGGAAGCAACGCCTTTCCCAGCCCCCACCGCCCTACGCCCGCGAGCGACTTGCCCCGCTTGCCATAGCGGAATATGTCAGGGTTTTTCTTTGTAACAGTGTGTCGGCAAGCGTGGGAGTGTCAGAATGTGTGCCCCGCATCCGCGGTCGCTGGCAAGTGTGACGTGTCACTCTTGCGAGCAATCATCATGGAGGGGGCATAGCCCTCTCTGTGATGAAACGATAGATGCCAGAGGCATAAGCAACAGTCGCCGAGTAGGCGAAGAAGCCCATGCCCGTCGAGGGCATAAGCATCAAGTCTGCGAATAGCAGAAAAGACCCATGCCCGTCGAGGGCATAAGCAACAGTCGCTGAGTAGGCGAATAGACGACAGTCGTATGCTGGCAGAGGTGGGGTGGCAGTATGCAGACTATAGGCATAAACGTCGGCTCCATGAGCCATAGTGTTGCCCATAGTCTGCACGCTGCTGCCCCACTGCTGCAAACCCCTCTGCTGAATGAGGCACAGCCTCTTTCAGAAGAAACGACAGATGCCCGTCGAGGGCATAAGCATCAAGTCTGCGAATAGCAGAAAACACCCATGCCCGTCGAGGGCATAAGCATCACGTCGCCGAATAGGCGAAAACATCCAGGCAAGCACCTTTACGGCTAACGGCCGTACAAACGGGGTGGCACTATGACACCCAGCCCCAGCATATCCGGAACCGTGGAGAGAAGTGGAGCATCAGCCGAATGAAGTGCCTGGCTGCAAAGTGGCGGTGGTGCCCTGGCACGTCATCGATGTGTGTATGAATGTTATCTAAGCTTGCGTGACAACAGTCATACTCTCTTCGATGCGAACCACCACCTTGCAGCCGATTAGGCTCTTCATCCGGCTCATGTGCAACGGAGCGCAACGAGTGCAGGATTGCGGGGCGGGTGCCATGGTGCGCGTCCTGTTTGACGAACACGAATAACTCTGGAGGTGACAGCCGCCAGTGTTGCAGTATGAGTGTTCAGGTGCGCAGGGGTTCGAGGGCGGGAAAGAAGATGGCCGCAAGGCCATAAGCATTAAGTCGGCGCATAGCCGAAGAAGTCAAAGATGCCGCAAGGCATAAGCATCCATCGCTGAATAAGCGAAAACACCACATGCCGAAAGGCATAAGCATCAATCGCTGAATAAGCGAAAACACCACATGCCGAAAGGCATAAGCATCCGTCTGCGAATAGCAGAAAACACCGATGGCCATCAAGGCCATAAGCATCATTCGCCGAGTAGGCGAAAACATCAAAGGGCAGATAAAAAGGAACAAAAAGCCATAGTTTTATCTGCCCTACAAATTAAGCAGACTCAAATCTGCTTAATATCTATCCGATTTGCGGAAAAGTCTTGTCCTGCCAAGGAACAGTGCTCCCAGCACGTCGGCACCAACGGCTTGCATTGCGTCGATGAACGCACTGGATGACTGGCCAGTCGTATAAATATCGTCGATGACCAACACTTTCTTACCTCTGAACCAGTCAGCGTCGATATGCACGTAATGCTTGATGTTGGTGCAAAGCTCATAATCTCCAGTGACGTGTGCCCGTTTGCGCGAGCCGCTCACCTGTACGCGGTCGAAGCCATTGACTGCGCCTGTCAGTCTGCACAGCTCACTGGAGAACCGCTTCCAACGTCTGACGTGCGCAGCCGTCGTGCTTGCCGGAATACATACGATGACAACCTCTGACATATCTGTAGCGGCAAGCGCCTTGGCAAACAGACGTGCTGCCCACCGGCTATAGACGTTACGACCGTCCTTGAATCCGAGGATCATGCGGCTGACGTCCTGCTGCTCAAACGATGCACGGTGCAGGAACCGCTTCGGGATGTACTCAAACAATGCATACTTCAACATGGCTTCAGGGCTTTGAGGTGAAACAAATGAAAGAGGCCACCTATGCGGCAGCCTCCGTTGACGGTTCACAGATGGCGATTCGCTTACCAGCGGCAACCAGCTTGGGCAGATACGTGTCAAGTGCATGCTGTGGAAACGATGCGGTGTTGCGACGGCCTTTCTTCGTGATGACAATACCCAGAATCTCGCTCATCTCTTCAGCATCCTGCGAGTAGGCCGTATAGAAGTCTTCTTCGCGGAAAAGCAACAGCGCGTCGGGATGCTTGGCCTTGAGATCCTTAAACTGCCGCACTGAGGCCGACGACTCTTCCATCTCGACACACTCTGCAACTTTCTTCTTTTCCTCGGCCTCCTTCAGCTTCGCAATCTCCTTCTGGAGGTACTCGATAGTTTCGGGGGCTATCTTCACGCCCATCTGCTTTTTCAGGATGAAGCAGTAACGTAGGGCTTTCAGCGGACTGGTGCAGTGTTGCATTCCCAGCTGCTCATTGTTGATGGATACCTGCCAAACCATAAATTCGCTGCGGTTCGACTTGACCTGACTGACGATAATCATTCTCTCTTCCATAGTTGTGATTGTTATTAAAGGGTGATACATTCAGAATTGAAAAGGTAGACCTCGATGAAGGTGATGTCAACGCCCAGGCTGTAGGCATACTGCTCGGCTTTCTCGGTGGCATCGTGGAAACTGTCGGCTTCTACTTCATATTCGTAGCTCTCGCCGTCCTCGGTGTTGATGACTACCTGGTAGATGTTGCTTGTATAGTAGTGGTTGGCATACAGGCGGGTGTGGGAAAAGATGGATGTCTGAACTGAGTGTGTCATAATTGTTCGTTGTTTGAATGGTTTAACTTGTGCCCCTGCGGGCTTTTCAATTTTTACGTGCATATAGGAGCAGCAGGGAGAAGGCATGGAAATGCAAGGTTTGGCCGAAAAATTTTCAAGCCCTGGCCTTGGGATTTTGGAATAGGAGCAACTGCACCCCAAAATCCTTGAAAAATTTTCGAGACAACACCTTGCAGAATGCCGCCTGCGCTAACTTTGCAAAGTAAAAATGATGAAGCCCAGCAAGGGAAGAGCAACAAGTGCCATGGGCAACGACATGACACATATCAGACATCCATCTCCACACCCGGCCTTGCCTACGACCGACACAAAAAGGGAACATCACAGGGCAGTCATACCATGGCAAAAGAGAGCCGTTTGCGGTAGAAGCCATTCCAATAATGCCACAGGAAGCCGGGACACCACCGCGCCCATGGGCGACCACCACCCACAGAGGTCAGATTTTCAAAAGACGATGGGAACACACCCAGACAGTCACAACCATGGGAGAGAAATCGCGCCCACCGTTCCCCGGGCATGAGCAAAGCGAGCGGCCCAGGGTTGGGCGGGGTACGGTGGGCGCGATACAAAAACAAAGGCAGTCAGGCAAGCAGAACCGCATAAAATGAGCCTTGGCAGGGTACCAATATACGAAAAGCAGACGGGAGCATCACTGCTGCCGCCTGCATCAACCTTAAATGTTCAACTGTGAGTTATCCTGAAATCTACATAGATAGATGAAGTAGTGTAAGATGGTCAGCCCCCGAAATAAGAGGTGAATCCTGTGGAGGGTTGCAGGGCGTAGGCTGGGATGAATTTCTCCACGCCGATGCAGAGGGTGTCGAAAGCGTCGGAACCGTCGGTGCGGGCTTCCAGTTTATCCTCCTCTGTCTCGGCCAGCTTCTCGCCGCGCTTGTCTTTATGCTCGTTATAGATGGCCGCTGTCGTGATGCTGAGGAGCAGATCCGGGTTGTTGTCACGGTTGATGAACACCTGGTGCGACGCCTTTCCAACAAGCATACGATTGATGAGATGATATTTGTCCACATGGTTCATAGGATTGCCTACGAACGCCTGTTCCACCACCCATCCGGCAGAAAGAAGGAGCCTTTCGATGAGAATGTAGAAATCTTCATTGTTGTTTGCCGCGAAGCCCTGACCCTTGAAGGTGCTGTCGAATACAAAGAACACCTGACGGTTCTTGTGCCACTTGTAATAAGTATTGAAGATGCTGACCAACGTGTCGAGCGTGTCGTATTTGACATAGAACGACTTCAATACGTACAGTTTGCTGTCGATGCCCACCTGTCCTACCACAAGCCAGTTAATCATAGTGTTAGCATCGAATGCTATTATCAGCGGTGCATTGGGGTCACAGTCAGCATCGAGGCGACTGTCATCCTCCAGTTTTCCTACGTTTTGGAGTGCAAGCTTTGAAGTGTTCGGGGCGGTATAGAGGTTGATGCTCTCCCGCATGGAACCGTAGAAACCATCACGCAGTATACCGATGTGCTTGCACATGATGCTTGTGGCAAACGTCAGTGCCGGCAGGTCGCGCTTCATACGCCGGATGAAGTCCTCGCCCAGCACCGCCAAATTGTAGATGCTGGAGTACCGGCAATAGAGCAGGCAGTTCTTCCGGAGCAGGAACAAGTCACGGTCCAGCTTCTTGATTTCATCCTGATAGTATTTATGCCGCTCCGGGTGCTGCTTCATGCGCTGTTGGTACTGCCATTTCTGGTACACCAGCCCCTCGATGACCTTCACCAGCTCTTTGTCCATACGCTCTTCGTAGTTCATGAACCATGAGCCTTTCTTCGTCGTTGCCGTGTCACAGGTGATGGTCAGTCCGTGGTGCAGGTGGCAGTTCTTGAAGTACATCTCATTGCCTCGGTTGGTCTGGAAGGTTTCATTCTTCAGCTTCTCAAAGTCCACGAACTTCGCTTCGTCTATGATGATATGGTCGACCGACAGTCCGTTGCTCGCTCCGTCGCGGTCCTGGCTGATGATCTGGCAGACACTGCCATTATAAAAGCCTATGCAGTTCTCCCAGTTCTGAGGGGTGAAGATGGGGTCTTTCCATTTCAGAGCCTTCCATGGTTTCTTTCCCACGGTATAGTGAACGTCGCGCTTGTATCCCCACCGCTCCCAGTGCACCAGGAGCGATGGCAGCGTGTTCGTGAGGCACTTCTTATAGGATGGAGAGACGAAGCCGGTACATGAGCCAGGCATGTACTGGAACACCTGTATCTCGCGAGTAGCATCAATGAGGCCTTTGCCGGTACCACGCCCCATTTCACACACTAAGTCGCGGGGTGACATATACAGCGGGTAGAGCTGTGCGTCGTTGAAGTACTGCTTCTGTTTCTCGGCCATCACTTTTCCTCCTTGTCATCGGTCGGCACTTCCTGGTAGTCTGTAAACTCTTCGTCGCGTGAGTATTGCTTGATGAGCTTATCACGCCGTGCACGCAGATTCTTTGGCACCTTGATGCCCAGCACGCTCGGATCATCCGTCGGCTCTATCTGCAGCGGCACGATCTTCTCGAAGGCCATGTCGGGCGTGTCGGGCTTGTCCGTCTGGTTATTCAGGATGTAGTTTTTCTGCATCGAGGCCACCGCCCTCCAGTCACCATCGCGGCGGGCGGCCTGCCGGTCTTCCTCAATCATCTGGTTTACGCGCCAACGGGCAAACTCCTTCGTCGTGGCTTCCAGATTGCCTATGAGAATCTTCAGTAGGTGGATGTCATCATACGCCTGGCTCTTGCCCACCTGGAAGAGCTGCATGCAGCGGCTCACCAGCTCCTTGGGCGAGGTGCTGGGATATGAGCGCCAATAGGCACTCAGCTCGCGCAGCCGCTCGACGCGCAAGATGGTGTCCTCGGGCACCAGCTGGCGGCGCAGCTCAACGGAGTCCTGGGGCAGGTACTCGCTGTAGGCGTCTATGTTGACAGGAACACTCATAGGTCAATGTCGCGGATCATTCTTCTCAGGTAGCCCCGGCAGGCTTCGTCGGCGGCGGGGCTGCCGGCATCCACCAGTTCCAGGTTCTGCTTGCGCAGCTTCAGGGCGGTATCGGCGTAGCCCTTCAGGAAGGCACGGCGGGCAGGGTTGCCCGGCGTGTTCACATCGTCGTGCAGCTCCTTCTCGTCAATATCCAATAATGCTGAAATCTCCGGTAGGGGCGTCAAATGACTGGAGAGGTCTTGTATTTTGGTCAGTAAGTCGCTGGAATAGTCCATTGAGCTGAATAGAATTGTTGTCAACGAGGTCACGGAAGCCGCTGTATTGCTGATAAAACACCTCTTGTGCGGTGGTGACCAGCGTACACTCGGCGCGGTCGCCATACGTCTGGTTCTGGCTGGAGATGACTGTCACTTGCATCTCCTTATAGAGGCGGTATGTTTTCTTCGATGCTTTCAGGTCGGCCAGCAGCACCGATTTCTGCACCAGTTCTTTCTTTCTGAGGTTGTGGAAACCACGGAGGAAGGCATCACTCGTAGAGAAGGTGCTGACATACACATCGGCTGGCCCGGTCTGTTCCAGGATCCAGCCCAACAGCCCCAGCGTATGAAGGCCACGCCCCAGATGCGACTGCAGCGGGTACGTGGCCATAGGACGCAGGATTTCACTCGGACTCTTGCCCTTGCTCATTCTCCTGAGAGGTTTCAGGTTCGACTGTCACTTTGATGTCGGCACTCAGCAGCTGCTCGCGGCGCTCATCAGTGAGCGTGCGGCCATACTTCAGCAGCACATCGACGCGCTGCTGAACACGACTGCGCAGACTCTCCAGCTGCTTTTTCTGCTCCTCGTTGAATTGCTCCTCCTTTGCGGCGGCTACCAGCTGGAGCAACTGGGGCATATTCTTCGAGATGTAGCTGTCGGCATTAGCCAGTTCTTTCTCCTGTTCAGGTGTGAGGGTTTCGCCCGAAGCTGGCGCATCGGGAACTGTGGCCGTGTCAGCGGTCAGCCGAAAATCGTCGTAGCGGGCCATGTCATCCTTGTACTTATACCAGGTCTCTTTGAGCACCTTCAGGTGTTCGTAGCGGTCGCACGGCTCGGTGAGCGTCTTCAGCGTCTCAAAGGTCTGCTTGATTTTCTTCCACCGCTCGGCATTCTTGGGCCAAAGGGCTTGAATCTTCTCGGGCAGACGGTCGTGGTCGGGTCGGATGCCCTTGCGGATATACATCTCGTTGCCGCCATCCTTTTCGGGTGGCTGCGGCACTGGCAGCAGTTCCGCCTTTTCCTCTACGGGAATAGGCTCGGCATTGATGACCGCCTGTATGTGTGGGGTAATCTCGCTGTCGAGCTTCACCACATCCTTGATGGTCTGGCCGTCCTGACGCATCTGCAGGAACCGGCGCAACTTGTACTCCAGGAAAGCAAGCTCGCGCTCCTTGCGTCGCATGATGCGCTGGTACATGGCTTGGTCGCGGTTAAGCTGGAGCAGCAGCATGGCTCCGGCTGCAATGGCCTCTGGCGATGTGTGGTCGCTCTGCAACCACTTCGCGATTTGTTCTGTAAACTTTGGGTCAATCATATTTCTTCACTGTTAATAAAAAAGTGGTGGGGCGGCAACGCTGTTGAAGCGGGCCGCCCCACGGTCACCATGAAAGCATGTGCGAAATGAGAAGGGTTAAGTGGTAACCAGTTCATCGGTGGCACCGTTGATGGTACCGTAGGCCGTCACGATGTTGCCCTCGTAGAACGGAGCGGCAAACTCATCGGTGACGCTCACCTCGATAGTCGTGGTGTTGGCATCGGTGGCAGCCTTGCCGTAGGCTTGTTTAAGTGAGAGCTCTGCTTGATAAGCAGGAGAACCGAACAAGCGGCATTTGCCGTCGGCCATGGGAACGATGATAACCACGTCATCGTTGTTCAGTTGGGAGATAAGGCCAGTGACCTTCTTGCCAGTACCAGGCAGAACGAGCGTTATTTTATTCAAGAACGTCTTGGAACCATACGATCCCTGGTTTTCACATTCAGGCTCGCTCTCGTTGGGAACGAGGTCAATGCGGAACCACTTCTTGTCTGCGGCCAGTACAAAAGAGGACGTACTGGGTATCACAGCAACGGCATCAAGGCTTGCAGGTGATGCAGCCGGACGTGGGAACGTCACGATGTCGCGGCGTGGGATATAGTAGGCATGGTTGCGCGTGCCAGGCAGCGACTTGTCGCCCATGCAGAACTCTATGTCGCCATAGAGGGCGGCATCGTCAGAGCAGCGCACTTTTGCAGTATCAGGCATAATGTCTAATTGTATTAAGTTCGTATTAAGTTATTACAAAGTATGGGCGGCGACCCCGACGCATTTTAATCCAATTAGCCGCCGACCCATTAATTAGAGATCAACGCGTGTAGTAGGTGGTACCCTGCTGCGGCGTAGTGTCAGTAGTCTTCACGTACTTGGTGCCGCTCTGCACAAACCAGCCTTCCGTCTTCGGGTTCTTACCCGTAGTGGTGGTGACGGCGGTGAAGAAGCGCACGACATTCAGCATCTCAGGATTGATGCTCAGGTACTGCTCGCCATAGAAGAGGTTTGCAATGAAGTCCAGGTCATAGTGAGAGGTCAGAGACTTCTCGACCAGGAACGACTCATCCTGTCCCTTTTGGTTCCAGAGCGAGAGGATGTTGGTACGCGGTGTGAGCGACAAGTAATTGTCGGGCACGTTGGCCAGTGGCACGAACTCCACATTCGGTGCTCCCTCCAGCGATGCCTTCTGGTACTGCTGGTTATATGGAAGAGAGCCGTGGTTCTTCTGGTAAGACTCCTCGTAGAAGTGCTTGGTGCGGTCGCTCATGAAGAGCTTCAGGCGCTGCTTACGCAGCTTGGGGCCAATGCCCTTCCATGAGCCAACGCCAAAGAACCAGTCCTTCAGGAGGTCTTCAGTGTTCTCGGCGGTGAAGGCCTCGGGCAGGTAGTACAGGTTGCCTATCTCCTGCGACATCTTGTCGGCAGCAATCTCGGCTTCCTCGATGGTGCGGAAGCCGTTGAAGAGATCGTGGGTGGTGGTGCCGTTTTCATCGCGTTCGGCATCCCACATCTCCATGAAGAGCTTCTCGCCCAGCTGTGCCATGATGTAGGCGCAGACGCGCTTCACCCAGGGCACGTTCTTCAGACCGTCACCCTTGGTGATGTCACTGCCCCACAGGCTCTGGACGATACTGTTAGGATCGATAGGCTCGATACAGTTACCGAAGTAGGTTTCCAGCGTGCGCTGCACGATGGCCATGGCACCGTTGCCCATCTTGTACTTGTCGTAAGGGCCAATCTCGAAGTTGCCCTTCATCTCATGCACGTGCTGCTTATAGCGGATGCCAGTGCGAGTTGTCATGTGCTGCAGTGCAGCCTGCATGGCAAACATGGGCATCACGATAAGCTCTGTGCGGTACTGCTGGAAACTCTGAGAGAGTTCCGCAGGAGTGAAAGTGGTCTGGGGATCCACTGCGGTTGCGGGTTTTGCCATAGCTTACAGAGCATCCTTAATGGTGTTAAACAATTCAGTGGCAGCGCTAACAACGTTAGCGTCGTCCACCGTTTCCTCACTCTCCTGGGCAGGGGCACCCTTCAGATTCTTGATCTGATCGTCGCGGTCCTTCAGGTCGTTCTCCAGCTTCTGAATCTTCTCCTTCTGAGCCTTCAGCGTCTTGGCTGCCTCGTTACAGGCATCGGTCTGCTTCTTCAGCTCATCGTCGATGGTCTTCAGCTGGTCCTGCGTCAGCACGACGTTGCCCTGCTCATCCGGCTTGAAGCCGTCCTTGATGGCCAGCAAGGCCATCACGGCAGTAAACACTTTGATCATCTTGTTTTGAAGTTTATTGGTCGAGGGTTCTGGAATGAGGCCTTTCAGCATCTCCACGACCTTTTGGAGAACGCCTGCGGTTGGATTCTCCTCGCCCGTCTCGGGATTGAACCCACGGGGCAAGGCTGGTAGACCCATATCCTTAATCAGTGAATTGGTAATGCGATTCTGTACCTGGTCCTGCACCTTCTCGGCCTCGAAGATTTCGTCAACGAGTCCGAAGTCCTTGGCTTCGCTGGCTTTAATCCAGGCGGCGACCTTCATCTTTGCTTTCACATCGTCGGCAGACTTTCCGCTCTTCTCGGCATAGATTTCAGCCAGAACATCGTCGACGGTGTTCAGCTGGGAGCGGGTGAACTGTAGTTTCTTCACCAGTTCGTCAATCTGCTCTTTGTTGTACTGCCCCCATGAGTCAACCCAGCCCATGGCATTGTGAATGAGGATGAGCGCATTCTTCGACATCTTCACCGTCTTGGCACCCATGGCCATGAAGGTGGCGCTACTGGCCGACATGCCAATGAAGTGGCACGTCACCTGTCCGTGGTTCTTGAACAGCTCATAAATCTGCAGCCCGGTATCAACATAGCCACCTAAAGAGCAGATGGCCACATCGACGGGCTGATCCTTTTTCTTATCCAGGATGTACTTCACGAAGTCAGCCGAGATGCCCCAGCCGCCAACGGTACCAGTGAGATAAAGGTCGTATTTCTTCATTTCTGCCTTCGATTTTCGGCAAAGGTAGAAATGAAGTTGCCAAAGTAAAACTACCCGCTACCCTATAATAATGGGGATTCTTTGACTGGAAGTCCAAGTCACAGTCACTTCATCCAGTTGTGAGTCAGTCATATTATCTGGGTGGTTCTTTGTAACAGTACCAACTGGATAGGGACGCGCATCGCTTCCAATGAGGTATTTGCGACCGTCGGCGGTGTGGCAACGATACACCCAGCGGCCACCATCGTCATAATCTTCACACGTGCGGAACACCAATTGTGCAGTGTGCAATCGCACACCATCCTCTACCTTGTCGCTGATAGTAAGGCGCGCAGGCACTTTTATGACGAGCGACTGCCAATGAACATCGTTGGCCACCTTTACGCTGTTGGTACCAACACGGATAAAACCTGTGAGTGACGAGACCGATACGCGGTCGATGGCAATGACATTACGGGGACTGTTCATAATTGTTCTTAATTGTTCTTAACTGTTTATAAATGTTCGCGCGTGTACGAAAGCGGTGGTCTTTATGGGATGATTTTCGCCCGGTTTTAACTTTTATTGTCTGTTTTCGTGCGGCTCCGCTTCCTCATATCGACCCCACAGGCCAGAAGACGCTCGCGCTCGCGGTAGAACCGCTGGCGGATGGTGTCGGCATAGTCTATCGACACGCCGTGCATCTCGCACCAAGCGTAGGCCGCCGTCTGCAGCTTCGAGTCCTGGTCGCACATCTCCTTGAACTCGCTGTAGAGATTGTCCTTGAAAAGCGCCTCGATGTACTCGGCAATGAAACGCTTGCCGGAGGGCGTGACGTAGTTCCACGACTCAGGATCCTTCTGTTTGGAGTGGGGGATGCAGACGGGCGTCAGTCCGTCGGCGGCCACATCCGGGCCCACGCCGTCGGGCCGCTTGCGCAGCACGGCCACGATGCGGGCATTGCCCACCGACTGAGGCGGGAACACCACGGGACAACCGAAATGATGGACGGCCCACTGGCGGATGAAAGGTTTTAGTTCAACGTAGATAACAAATTGGCTCATGCTTCATGATGGTAAAGATGGTGCAAAGTTAGTGATTTTTCCGTAAAAGAACCGCTAAAATAGGAAAAATCTAACTATAATTGACTTTTTTAGCTTCCTAAGGCTGATATAATTCTGTCCGAAAAAGGTGTAATTTTGTAACAGGGACTTTGTAACGGCCTAATCGTTTGTAACTCAGTAACTTTGTCAACGGTACAAACTTCCGTTACAAAAATATCGGCCAAATTGGGTTTGTAACACTGGCGTTTTTCTGCAAAATTCCGTTAAAACGGCGCGTTACAAACTGGCTTCTGTTACAAACTTGGAAATTTCGTAACAGGTTTGTAACGTAACTTTGTAACACCCGCCGACCCCTTCCAAACTCCTTTTCTACCTTACTTTTCGTCACTCTCTCCGACATCTGTTACAAAGTTACGAAAGTTTTGTATAAAAAAGAGATGGGAAGGGAAGAGGCAGGGCGTGGCCGTCGGCATGAAGCCGGTGGGGTGACAGTCACCAGGCGTGGCCACTGGTCGCCCATGGGGCGCGGAGAGAGAGGCAGCAGAGCCACAAAAAAATGTAACTCTGCTGCCAAAATAATTGCCAAAAAGTTTGCGTATCTCAGGGAAAATGATTACCTTTGCACCATATTTAAATTGCCTTTTTGCGTACTTATTTGGAGGGAGGAAAAAGGAAAACAATGCACATTATGTAAAGGGTTCCCCATCGTGCTCTTTCGCCCACAGTTCCGTTTCTGAGATTACTCTGGCGGCTTCCACGGCTTTCTTTTTAAGATAGATCATCTCCACCGGGTTACTGCCAGGAGCACCGCCGTCCTCGCGGCGTATGATGCGCCCCTGCGAGTTCTGGTACTCCTTCGGGTTCATCTCGCTCACCCATGGGCACAGCTCCACGAAGGAGCGCAGCTTCTTGGTGAAGCCCTGCATGGTCAGCTTGCCGCTGCCACTGGCCGTCTTGTAGTCGCTGAAGGCACGCTCGCGCACCACGAAGGCATCCAGACGGCCACTCTCCTCCGAGAAGTATGAATTAGCCCAGTCCTCAAAGTTCGCGCCCATGTCGGCCTTATACTTGCGCCTGATGATGTTGGTCATCGGCGGCAGCAGCTTCACCGGCTCCTCGCTCACCGAAAGATAGAACTTCACGCACTGCAGGATGAAGTTCAGGTCCTGGTTCCATTCCTCCTCGGAGTATGTCCGGCTGAAGAGATCCTTATTGAAATCATCGCGGATGGAGCGGCTTTCGTGGTAGTCGTTGTCCTCGGTCTTCTGGTGGTAGTAGTCAGAGAATACCATATACAACAAACGCGCCTCGCTCGACGGGTCGAAGTCGGCTGGCACGTAGTTGGTGGTAAAGGCTATCTTGGGGCTTTCCTCGAAGGGAATGGTAAAGCTCTGGTTGTTCTTCGGGTTCACGGTCATGTCGCTTGTGATGTTGTCGTAGAACAGGCCGGTATTCAGGTAGCGGTCGCAGTCGTCGACGAGCAGCATCTGCGTGTGCTGCGTCACCTGGTCGAACACGTGGGGGTTGTCCATCAGCTTGGGGTTGCGTCCTGAGAGTTTCACCGTCTTCATCAGCAGCGAGAGCACCTTGAAGAAGAATGACTTTCCCGAACGGCCGTTGCACTCATTGTCCTCGCCAATCTTGTTGTCCATGGCCATTGGCGCCCAGGCACGTGAAGGACTCTTATAGTGATGCAGCATGTAGCCGAGAGTGAATATCTTGTTAATGAGGTTCTGCTGCTGCTCCGCTATCTCGTCGGCGGTCAGGCCCTCACCGGCAATGTCGAAGCGGTGCTGCTCGGCATAGACGCGCTTCTCGTCGTAGCCGCGGTCTTCGAAGCGCTGCTCCATCTCCTTGCGCCAGAAGAGCCGCGAACTGTTGATGACGTAGCCCATCAGGTTCGACCCCACCTTGTGGATGGTGATGGAGAAGCGGGGCTGGCCGTCCTCGTCGATAGTCCTGGTAATGGTGAAGAAATCGTCGAGCAGCCTGAAGTCGTGGCCGATGACGTTCTCCTCCCACACATAGTTCTGGAACTTGAACTCCGCTTTCTTGATGGGGTCAAGCTTCTGGCCGCTGGCCTTAACGCAAACGTTGGGAAAGAAGAACAGCTGCGAGCGGGCGTCAAACGATGTAAAGTCGAGCGTCACCTCGTCGATGCTCTCCAGCATACCGGCACTCAGTTTGGGCGTGTCTAACACCAGGTTAAGCACAGAGAGGTCGCGCACCTCGCTGATGACCCATTGGCGCACGAACTCGCGGATGTCCTTGGGCGTGACGCTTCGCACGATGTAGCCGTCTATCTTCACGTAGCGGGTGTCTTTCTGGTTGTCATCGTGCAGGGCATAGAATCCGTTTAGCTTCAGGAAATTGTACAGACAGGCGGTGTCGATGGAGTGGCGCGTCTCGCCGGTCTTCTTGTTCGTGGTGGTTTTCCAGAACCGGGCAGGCATGGCCATCTGCATGAGGAACTTGAATTCCTTCTTCGTGTGGCGCAGCTCCATCCAGTCGCGCAGATCCTTGCGCGGCTTGCCCCGGTTGTCGCGGTATTTCGACAACCAGTCGGGCAGCCACACAGTCCTGACATCAATGAAACGAAGCGCCAACTCGGTGCCCTTGCGCACCCCCGTTTCGTCAATGTCAGGGATATTGTAGAGCGTCTCGACGTGCTGCATGATCTCGCGCACTTCATCATCGGCCAGGTGGTAGTTCTCGCTGTTGAACCACAGCGGCATGTAGCCCAGGCTACGGCAGCACAGCGCATCGCGCTCACCACTACAGATGAAGGCCTCACGCAGCTTCTGAGGCTTGTAGGGCTGCTCGTCGGTGTGCGTGGCCTCCCATTCCTTCTGCTCCTTCGCGTTGAAGGCATCCTTCGCCTTAATCAGCTCGCGCAGGCCGTTGATGTACTTCTGGGGCTTCACGCCGGCGGGGAAGTACTGGAAGCGGTAGCCCTTGTCCGGATTCAGCGGCTCATACACCTTGTAGAACTTCACCTCCTCCTGTTCCTGGCCGTCGGTCAGCGTGCGGGCCTCCTTCACCACGCACTCCCGCATGAAGATGGGGTAGTGCTCATTCGAGTAGCGGATGCGCGTCTTCCTGTCCTTCGTGTAGCTGAACCATTTTACGCTATGCCAGTGCAGGGCTTCCACATGCTCCTGCTTCACATTCGGCCCAAGCACGGCCAGCTCCTCCGGCGTGAAGTCCTTTGTCTCGAAGTCGCGGTGCCCGTCCGGCTCGTCGGCGCGGGCATCGCGCTCGGTGAAGTCGGCCTTGTTCACGCTCTTGTCCAGTTCGTCGCGCACGTCGAACTGTGCGGCAATCTGCAGCACCGCCTCGTTGAAGCGGTCCTGGCTCAGGCGGTGCTCCTCCATGTAGAGCTGGATGGCCGACCGCCACCCCTCGCCGCCAAAGTCGGTAACGCCCCAGATGTCGCCGTATTTCTCTGACTTACGCTGATAGAGGCACGCCGACGGCGTCTTCTCGTCCCTCACCTTGAACTTCTTTCCCTTCACGCCCACACAGTCGGCCGCCTGCGGGTACATCCACAGGATGATGTCAAGGCCGCCCCTCGTAGCGTCATAGATTTTCTGTACTGGTATCATATCATTTCGCTTTTACAGTAACCGACGGCAAAGATAATTTTCTTTCGCCGCCGGGCAAAATACCGTCACCATAGGCTACCCTCCCTTACTGCTGGTTCCATCTTCAGCCGTGTGTACGCCGGGCGCCGCTGCCTGTAGAATCGGTCCTGCCACTTCCACAGCATCTCCCGCGTGGTCGACTCCGTATGACGTCCGCTGATGACCTCGCGCTCTCCAGTCAGGCGGCTAATGCCCGTTATTACATAGAGCATACTTTGTGGTTTATCTTTTCCCATACGCTTTTCAGGCAATAGTGATAACCCGTTTTCATGGCCTTGTGCGTGCCATGAATTAGCAGTTGCATTCCGCCACGTGTGTAACCAGTGGCATCAGCGGCATGGCCGACGCTGGGAAGAACCCGCCCGGTCTCCACTTCCACCACTGGCTTATAATTCTGTCCTGGTTTATGCTTTAGCACTCCCATTGCATGCTGACGGAGCATATTCGACCGACGATTCTCCCGGAACTCTGGCGTCATCTTCCGCTTGCGGCCTTTCATATTGTGATGGCCTTTCTTGAAAGTGCCGTTATCATTCCTGGTCTCGCTGGCAGGAGTCTTCAATGCCTCGGTGTCTTGACTGAAGTAAATGGCTTTGTAGTCTTTCTCATAGAACCAGTTCAACCCGCCACAAAGACGCTGACGGCCACGGCAGCAATTTGTGATGCCGTCACGACTGAAGCCGTACTTCTCGACAGCCAATGTGATGCTGTCGAAAAAGCCGGCCACCTTGCCGCTGGGCCACACGGCCACCACCGGCTGTCTCTGTCCGGGGTAGTCGTGCTTGTTGTTCTTTGCCTTGGGGATGAACTGTTTCATATCATTCTATCGGTAGCCAAATTTTCTTAATGGCTTCGTTCTCGAATTCATTCAGAACTATATCAATAGGGCGGTGGTCATTGATATACTCGTTTGCGTGCGCCCAGAACCATCGGCGGGCATGTGCACGCGCATCCCTCTCACTTTCGAAATAGATGCTGCGGTTTGCTGCCACCGCATACCAGTATTCGGCAGTGGCACCAGGCGAGTCTTTCCAGTCGGCCAGCATATAGACATGGGTACAAGTCTGGAGCCAATGAAGCATGTAGAGAAGCGTCTCATCATACCAAGGCTTCTGGCCTTTCATCGAGTAGTGCGTCTCAATGCACATTTGTATGTACTCCGATGCCGGGTCTATCACTGTGTTCTTCTGGCCTCCATGCGATTCAAGCATTTTCGCAGCCCGGGCAAACTTCTGGCGGGTGGCCTCACTGATGACCTCCTCGCCAATTTTTCCACTGACATATACTCTCATTGTGTTTCTTTGATTTCAAAAGTCAAATACTGTTTGCCAAAAATGCTTTCAACACATAAAATAGTATCTTTCATTATAATGTTATAAGCAGAATTTAACGGCTCCCACTTGTTCCTACGTAAGAACGTTGTTATCATTGCCTCATTATATATGGCTTTCAGCAAATTGACACATTCTTCCTTTGTGTCATACGGCTGATAGTAGGAACTGTCAATCATCACACAGAGACGAAGTAGGCCCTGTGTCAGCTTCGCATGATCTGTTCTTTGAATTTTGTATTTCATTACTCCTCCTTTTCGTTATACACCATGTTCCCCTCAGGATCTAAACGACACTGTTTGATAAACTCGCCTCCGATTATTCGCTGAGTCAGAGCTTTCTCGACGGTGATATAATCGATTCTGGCCGCATAGTCCATGCCATGCTTGACTTCAATTTGGACTTGTCCATTTGTTCTTGACAGTTGGATGTCGTTTTTCTCGAAACGGCCACCAGTTGTTTCCCGCAGAACCCTCCGCAGTTCCACAACCCAAGAATCGAAGTCACCATGTCGGAAGAAGCAACAGTTATTCACACTGCGCATCATCCTAACAGCTTCATACAGATATTTGGGGTGCGCCTTATAAAAGAAACTGTGACATACAATCATACCGCCACCTCCTTCCTGATCATTCCAAGGTTAGTAACTGTCGTGCCCCACGTTCCCCATGGGGTAGGCTCGTCAAAATGCACATCGACGAACGATGCCCTTGCGAAGTCGTAGATGTCCTCGATGACTCCGCTGTGATGCACGCCGTCACCCGTGACGGCAGCATCTACGACAACTCTCTCACCTACTCTCATTGAGCTAACAGTATTTCGTTGGTAATGTCATCAACTCGTTTCTCCTGGCTCTTGGCCCCACCGAGTACGATGGAACTGCGCGTCTGGAAGTATCGCGTCTGAAGGTCGCGCATCCTCTTCACCTCTTGGGCGTACTGTACAATAGTCACCATGGCTCACTCGAATTTAAGGTCAAACTCAGCGTCTCGCTTTAGCCTCCGGCCTTCTACAGCCTTACCGCTTCCCATCTTAATGAATGTCTCAACAGCCTGGTCTTTAGGCGTAGAATAAGCCCTGCCAGAATCGTCCCACACAACAGTCAGCGTGTCCGTGTGGCCATTCACCTGCCACACCTGACCGCCTCCGTTGGCTTTCATCTTAATTTCGTCAATCTCAAGGCCATGTACGCACAGCGTCTCGATGGCCTTCTCAAAATCTCCTGTTCTCATATCGCATTGCTTTTAAAGTGTTGTTTCAAAAAGAACCCCGGCGGGTGGCGGAACCCGATTATAAACCGCCACCCCTTTGGCCGACCGGGGCAAAATCAAAAACCGCCCCGCCAATTTCGTATCTTTATATGGCAATCTAAAAGCTTCACTTCAATAGTAGCGGCGGGGCGGCCAATTATTCAGGCAAGTCGCTGTAGTCAATATCTCTGCCTTTCATTTCCCCCCACCAGACTCTGTGAATCAAGCTTATCAGGAATGTCTCACTGTCAGACTTCCACATGTCGAAGTCCAGCTTCAGCACCGTACTGACCACGGTGGCCGTAGCCAGCATCAGCACATTCGAAGAAACGTATGGCTGACTCTCTATCGCTTCCAGCACAGCTTTGTTGATGTGCTGCACCATCTCGTTCACACGCTGACGCTCTTCATCAATAAGCGCAGGGCAAACGTCCTCGTTCACATAATTCCTGCCCACCACGCTGATCAACTGGTGGAACAGTCTGCTTTTCTCATTCCTTACTCCCATAGCGTAATATTATAAACACTGAAAATCTTTATTAGGTCTCTGGTCCTACTCAGCCCCAGGTGCTTCGCGGCGCTCCCCAGCTGGTTCTTCACCGTCTTCACGCCCTTGCCCAGCACCTTGGCAATCTCATTTGCGGTCAGCCCCTTAGAATAGAGGGCTGCAGCCCTGCTCTCCTCCTTCGACACCGGCACCTTGAACTTCGGTTTGCACACAATACCCTCATGACGGCAGACACCCTTCAGCGGACACTTCACATCCTCAAAGTGCAGCATGCCGTCCTGAATGTCGAAGCTCAGCGTGTCGTGCTCCGAGAAGTTGCAGCGGATGAACATCTCAACCCGCTTGAAGTCATACCACCACTTGTTACGCTCCGAAAGCGTGAACTCCTCGCTCAATGCCTGGTAAGCATCGGGGAAGAACCGGCGAAGCTGCGCCAGCACGAACTCCACAATCTCCCGGTCCTTCTCAGTCAGCGTCCGCTCCTCACCGTTCAGGCGGTACCGCACAGAACCGTCCCAAAGATAAAACTCTACTGCCTCCATAGCTCGTTAGCGATGATTGGTTGGAGTGCAAGAAGCTCCGTGGCAGAAAACTTCTGCCGCCCAGAGAACTTCTCATTCACCGTGAAGTAACTCTTACGGAACTTGAAAGCGACGTAATTCTTCAGCATCACGCGCTCCTCCTGCCCCAGTCCCTTAACGTAGGACTGTAGGCCCACATTCGTTAATTCTTCCGTTTTTCCTTGCATATTTCAAAAATACTTAGTAAATTTGCCTGCAAAATTACTTAGTAAATTTGAAATAACCAAGCGAAATAAGAATTATTTTCTTATCACAATAAGAATTTATACAAATTCTAAATAACTACAATTAGAATCAACTGATAAAAATAAGAATATTCAAACTGTCGTCAGAATGCCATACAACGGAAAGAAAGCCGTGCAAATAGCACGTAATCGCGGCCTGAAAGCCAAAGATTTCAGAGCCGCAGTGTTCCCGGAACGCACAGGGAACTTCTCGTGGAAGGAAATAGAAAACTCCACCAACCCCAGTGCCGAGACCATCGAGGCCACGGCTGACTTCCTCCAATGTACCATCGACGAACTCTTCGACCGGGAAGCATTCAACCCCACCAACCAAGTCAACGGCGACCACAACACCGTCGGCAGCTACAACGTAACCGCCGACCCTGAAATCCTCGCCGCTACCAACCACCACCTCCGCGATGTCATCGAGCGTCAGGACAAGACCATCGCAGAACTCAACCGCCGCATCGACCAGCTCATCGACCTCGCCAAGCGGCCATAATCACACAATAGAGACAAAAACGGGACGAACTAAGTACCACTTTCAGAAACTTAGATAACTCGTTATCTACTCCAGCCAAAAGTGGGACGAAATCGGGCCGACAACGATATAAAATAACAACAAAACAATAGCGTGTTACCCCCTATGTTCGGGCGTTTCTCGATGGAGCTGGCATCCTGCCTCCGCAACTCAGAAGCCCGAATCCTTCGGGCTTCTTTCGTTTTGCTCCGGCAGTACCCTTCACGTGCTCCCAGTCGAAGTTCTACACCAAGGCGTTGAGTGCTTTCTGCTCTCCTACCACCCAGATGATGTCGCCTTCTTGGAAACGGTACTGCGGACTAACAGGAGAGAGATTTTCCTTGCCCTCTTCCAGTCCGACGACCATGCAGCTGTAGTGGCTGCGGATGCCACTCTCCTGCAGCGTCTTGCCCACAAAGGGACTTCCGGCGGCGATGATGAGCTGGCGCAGCTTCATCTCGTGGTTCTCAGGAGCATAGTCATCGGCTACGACCTCGGTCTCCAGGGCTTTATGTAATTGTTCCAACTGGCTGTCGCTGCCGATGACCTGTAGCTTGTCATGCGGGAAGAGAATGGAGTCGCCGTCGGGGATGTTCAGCCGACGGCCTTCGCGCAGAATGCTGCTCACATGTACACCATATTTGCGCCCCAGGTCGAGCTGCTTCAGCGTGCGCCCTGTCCAGAGAGACAAGGAGGGAACGAGGAAATCGGCAATATGCACATCGCGATCGAGCAGACGGGCCTCGTAGAGCGGACGTTTCTCACCATGCACCTGAGCATTGATGTCGCGTGAGCGCAGGTTGTTAATGAAGAGGCGCTCAAGCAGTATGCTGCGTTTCTTGATTTTCCGGGAAAGGATGATGATCACGATGACCGCCACACCGAACATGATGATGATGGCAGGGCGGAATTGTGCCAGATGGCTGACCACGCTGAACACGAAGGCCACGGCCAGTATGAAGCGCACGAGGATGGTGAACAGCAGGGGCAGACGGTTACGGTTGCTCTCCGCCCACAGGGCACGGAACTCCTCGCTGCGGTTCTTCTTCATCACCATGGCACGAAGGAACGGCGCAATGAACATCAACGTGAGCAGACACGTGATGATGCCAGACAGCGACAATCTGTAGCCAAAGAGCGACAGCTCAAGGGCTTTGTCTATCGGGAGGAGGAAAGGATGGACGAACATGAACATCACCGCTATGACGGCCACGGTGAGGATGCCGTAGACAAGCGTGTTCCAGCCCATCTGCACCAGCAGGCTGCGCCACTTGCTGTGCTCGGTGGTCTCAGGATGTGAGGTGGAGAGATGGTTGAGGGCACGGATGACCTTCGACGGCAGGCGTGGCTCCAAGGCATTGTAAACCGGTGTGGCAAGCCGTATCATGTAAGGTGTGAGAAACGTAGTTATGACGGATACGGCCACCACCACCGGATATAAAAAGTCGCCGATGACCCCCAGCGAGAGACCCAGCGACGCAATGATAAACGAGAACTCACCGATTTGCGCCATGGAGAATCCGCAGCGCATGGCGCTCTTCAACGACTCGCCGCCAAGAATGAACGACAGCGAGCCAAGCACGGCCTGCCCCACGATGATGGTTATCACAAGCAGGGCGATGGGCAAGGCATAGTCTATGAGTATCTGCGGGTCGACGAGCATACCCACGGAGACGAAGAAGATGGCACCAAAGAGATTCTTCACAGGCTCCACAAGGTGCTCTATATGCTCGGCCTCGATGGTCTCGGCAAGGATGCTGCCCATGATGAAGGCTCCGAAGGCGGGGGAGAAACCGACGCTGGAAGCCAGTACCACCATTCCGAAACAGAGCCCCAGCGCCACGATGACCAGCGTCTCGTCGCTCATCAGCGACCTCGTCCGCCTCAGGAACAGCGGAATCAGGTAGATGCCCACCACGAACCAGAGCACGAGGAAGAACACCAGCTTGCCGATGCTCTCCAGCATCTGCGTTCCCTCGAACTGCTTGCTGACAGCCAGCGTGGAGAGCATGACCATGAGCACGATGGCCAGGATGTCCTCGATGATGAGCACACTGAGCACCAATCCCGCGAAACGCTGTTGGCGCAGCCCCATATCGTCGAAAGCCTTGAAGATAATCGTGGTGGACGACATGGCCAACATACCGCCCAAATAGATGCAGTCCATCCGGCTCCAGCCGAAGGCGTAGCCCGCCAAGGCGCCCGTTGCCATCATGCTCGCGATGGTCGTGCAGGCTGCGATGATGGGAGCCGACCCCATCTTCATAATCTTCTTGAAGGAGAACTCCAGTCCGAGGGCGAAGAGCAGGAAGATGACACCGATGTCGCTCCACAGGTGTACGTTCTCCAGATCCGTGACACTCGGCATCCAGGGCATGTTCGGCGAGGCCAGGAAACCGGCCACGATGTAGCCAAGCACCAGCGGCTGTTTCAGTCGCTTGAAGATAAGGGTCATGACACCTGCGCAGATGAGGATGAGCGCAAGGTCGGCAATCATTGGTTCGAGTTCAGACATGATATGGTGGGATTTTGCGGGCAAAGTTACGCATTTTTTCCCGAAGAATGTTTCTTTCAGAGGGATATTTGCGGGGAGTGGGCGTTGATTAAGATTTTATTAGCTATCTTTGTGCTCTGAAAACGGATAAACAGACACCGCAAGATGAGAATAAACGCATTATTTGTTTGTGCCGCAGCAGGCCTCTTTCTTATGGGCTGCGGCACGAAAACCGAACCGCGGGCGAAGTGGCCTGTGCGTGTGAGCACAGCAATCGCCGAGGTTTCGCAGCCCGATCAGGAGGACGGACGCCGAAGCTATGTGGGCGTCGTGGAAGAGAACGAAGCCGTAGCCGTCAGTTTCACGACAATGGGTTCCGTGCGCCGGGTCTTGGTCTCTGAAGGACAGGCTGTAGCCCGGGGACAGCTACTGGCAGAGTTGGATGACACACAAGCTCGTAACCTTCTCGACGGAGCGCGGGCCAGCGTGGCTCAAGCCGAGGACGCCCTCGTCCGCTATGGACAATTGCACGAGAAAGGCTCGATGACCGATGCCCAGTGGGTGGAGGTGCAGAGCAAGGTGGCTAAGGCACGTTCGCAACTGGCTGTGGCTGAGAAGAATCTGGCCGATTGCCGTCTGGTGGCACCTGTGGCCGGAATCGTCGGACGTCGGGCTGTGAGTGCTGGCGAGACGGTTATGCCTTCTCAGCCCGTGGTCACCATTCTCGACATCAGCTCTGTCAAGGTGCGTTTCTCCGTTCCAGAGGCAGATATGGCTTCCATTACTCCGCAGACGTCTACTTGTATTGCCGTTGAAGCCATTCAATATGAGACTCATGGGGGGCGCATAGAGAAAGGCGTACAGGCTGACGCCCTGACCCATACTTATGATGTTCGCGTGCGCGTAAATAATAAGGATAAGACTCTTTTGCCTGGGATGGTGGCCAAAGTGCAGATGGGCTTCGATGGAAAGACAGCCTTCAGCCTTCCTCTGACTGCCGTCCAACGGCGTGCAGATGGTTCTCTCTTCGTTTGGACGATAGCTGCGGACAGCACAGCCCATCGTATCCCCGTCTCCATCGGTTCCACCTTAGGAAACCGTGTTGAGATTCTTTCGGGGCTTGCTGTCGGTCAGCGGGTTGTCTGCGAAGGTTTTCAGAAACTCAGCGAAGGAACCAAAGTCATCTATTGAGCTATGGAAAAGAAGACAAGCTGGTTTGCCTGGCCCCTCACGCACTATCGCATCTCGCTCCTCATCATAGGCCTCCTTTTTATGCTCGGCATCTATGGGATGTACATCATGCCAAAAGACGAATTTCCGCCCTTCACCATTCGTCAGGGGGTGGTCGTTGCCGTATTTCCTGGTGCTACATCAGAGGAGGTGGAGCAGCAGGTGACTCGCCCGTTGGAACGTTTCCTCTTTACCTACCCCGAAGTGAAGCGGGCCAAGACTACCTCTACTTCGCAGAACGGGATGGCAATGGTACTTGTACACTTGAACGACAATGTCAATAATAAAGATGAAGTCTGGAGCAAGATCAAGCACGGCCTCGCCTTGTATAAGCAGAGCCTTCCGAAAGGAGTTGTGGCCCTCATTGCCAACGACGATTTCGGCAATACTTCTGCCTTGCTCATTGCCATAGAAAGTCCTGAGCGCAGCTACCGCGAGTTGCAGGACTATAGTGATCGGCTAAGTGACCGTCTGCGCCAGATTCCCTCGGTGGCCAATGTCCGACAATATGGTGAACACAAGCAGCAGATAACGCTCTACATCGATCGGACTCGCCTCCAAGCCTATGGCATTGGGCAGATGACGTTGCTTTCTGCTCTTCAGGCAGGAGGATTCACGACCTTGGCAGGTTCGCTCGTCAGCGACCATCAACAGACGCTCGTACATATCGAGCCGACTCAGAACAGCGAGCAGGAGGTGGCAGACCAGATTATCTTCAGCGATCCGACTTCGGGAAAGGTCGTGCGTATTCGCGATATTGCCGAAGTCCGTCGCGAGTACGACCTGAGCGAGAGTTACATCCTACAGAACAACCATCCTTGTATGCTCCTTTCACTTGAGATGAACGAGGGTAATAACATCATGGCTTATGGCAATGAGGTTGATCGTGTGCTTGACGACTTCCGTCTGAACGAGTTGCCAGACGATGTCACTCTCACCCGCATTGCTGACCTGCCGAAGGTCGTGGGCGATAGTATCCGCGACTTCCTTCGTGACCTTCTGCTGTCGATGCTTGTTATCATTTTGGTGATGATGGTTCTCTTTCCCTTGCGTTCGGCCATTGTTGCCGCCATCACCATCCCCCTGAGCACCTTCATCAGCGTGGCCATCATGTACTTTGCCGGCATTCCTCTGAATATAATTACGTTGGCCGGGCTTATCGTTGTCCTTGGAATGATTGTGGACAACAGCATCGTCGTCATCGACGGCTATCTGGAATATGTGGGCAAGGGCGAACCTCCTGCGGATGCTGCCATCCATTCTGTGATGCAGTATTTCATGCCTATGGCTTTGGCCACCCTCTGCATCTGTGCTATCTTCTTTCCTTTCCTGCTGACGTTCCGAGGTGCTTTTCTCGATGCCGTAGGCGACTTTCCGTGGACTATTACCATCAACTTGATGGTTTCGCTACTCATTGCCGTGGCTATCATTCCTTTCCTCTGCGTGAGGATAATCGGGGTTCCCGGAAAGTCGAAAGATGCAGGACGAACCGGTGTCTCTGGTTCTTTGGCTATTACCGATCGTGTGCAAGCCCTCTACGACCGTGTCCTCCGTTGGAATTTCCGCCGTCCCTTTGCCACCATTGGTCTTGGTGTGCTGGTCATTCTGGCTTCGTTATTCATCGTTCCTTTCCTGAAAGTCCGCCTCTTCCCTTTCTGCGATCGCGACCAGTTTGCCGTTGAAATCTTCTTGCCGGACGGAAAGGGGCTGGCCGACACCCGTCAAGTGGCTGACAGCGTCTACGCCGCCTTGCACGCAGACCCGCGTATCACAGGCATTACCTCCTTCATCGGTTGCTCGTCGCCACGGTTCCAGACTTGTTATGCTCCGCAGATGGCTGGCCGCAATTATGCGCAGTTTATCGTCAACACGACGTCGCAGCAAGCCACCCTCGACCTTCTGGCGGATTATCAGCCGCGCCTCAGTGATTGTTTTCCACAGGCATACGTGAAATTCAAACGGCTCGACTTCCTCGAAGTGCCAGAGCTGGAGTTCCGCTTCTACGGAGACGACATCGACTCTCTCCACGTGGCAGCCGAGCGGATGATGGTGGAAATGCGCGACGAACCTGAATTGGAATGGGTACACTCCGACTTCCTCCACCCCTTCCCCTTTATCAACGTGGAGCTGGATCCCGTAGCTTCTGCACAGCTTGGCATCAACCGTACCTCGGCCGCCCTCTCTTTGGCGGCTGCTACGGGCAACCTCCCCGTGGGCAGCATCTGGGAGGGTGACTATGAGATGCCCATCGTTGTCCGTGATACCACAACCCTTACCGTTTCCGACGTTGCTAATCTTGGAATCTTCTCTCCGCAGGCAGCAGTCTCTTCTGCTCTCACCTCCCAGCTTTCACCGTCTTCTACCATCTCCCTCCGCCAAGTTGCCAATGTTCGTCCCCGCTGGACCGAGAGCCGCATCATGCACCGTGCCGGACAGCGTTGCCTCACTGTTACCGCGGAGTTCGCTCGAGGCACCTATGCAGCTCCTGTCGAGCGTCGGCTGGCGCAGATGATGGAGGACGTGGATCTGCCGGAGGGCGTTCGTGCGGAAGTCGGAGGTGAACTGGAGTACAACGACGAGAACATGCCAATGATCTATAACGGCATCCTCATCGCTATGGTCATCATTTTCTTTTTCATTCTCTTCAACTTCAAGCGCTTTGGTATTACCTTCCTCTGTATGGCAGCCCTTGGCCTGATGCTCCCGGGAGCCCTCGTCGGTCTCGGGCTGATGAATCGTACCATCGGTTTGACCAGTATCTTCGGGCTTGTCACTCTCATGGGTATCATCATGCGTAACGAAATACTCATCTTCGAGCACGCCGATGGCCTGATGAAAAACTTTCAGGCTACAGACCGTTGCAGCTACAACACTGCCATCCGAGAGGCCGCCTACGATGCCGGACATCGCCGCATGGTGCCCATTTTCCTCACTACGGCCACGACTGCGGTAGGGGTCATCCCGATGATTGTTGCGGGTTCCTCCTTCTGGATGCCTGTTGGCGTCACCATCTTTGCCGGAGGTATAGGCACCCTTGTCCTCGTTGTCACTGTCCTTCCCGTCCTCTATTGGAAACTAAGTATCAAGAAGTAATGTTATGAAAAGCATCATAGCCACAGCTGCCTGTCTGGTCTGTTGCAGCCTTACGGCGACCGCCCAGCACGCTCTCTCGCTGAACCAGCTTCGCGATTCCGCCCTGCAGAACAATATAGCCCTGCGCCGTGCCCGGCTGGAAATAGAATCTTCCGGGCAGCAACGCAAGGAAGCGTTCACTCATTATTTCCCAACTGTCAGTGCCACAGGATTGACGTTCAACGCCAACCGTTCCATGGCCCGGATGGACATAGACCCCTCGGAGTTTATCACTCCAGAACTTGGTGCCGCCCTTGCCCAGATACTTCCGGTCGAAGCGCTCGCTGCCCTCTCGTCGCCTATGTCCATGACGATGATGAAGAATGGCACCCTTGCAGGCATCTCGGCCGTTCAGCCCCTCTTCGCGGGAGGACAAATCGTCTTGGGCAACCGCCTGGCCAAAGTGGGCGAAGAAGTATCTCGGCTCCAGCTCCAGCTTTCGGAGAACGATGTGGAGAGGCAGGTCGAGGAATACTATTGGCAGCTTGTCTCGATGCACGAGAAGCGGCTTACCCTCGATGCTGCAGATACGCTTCTGACAACGCTCTCCAAGGATGTTCTCGCTGCCGTCGATGCAGGGGTGGCCTTGAGGAACGACCTCCTGCAGGTGCAGCTTCGCCAGAATGACATCCAGTCTCAACGCCTCAAGCTCGACAACGGCGAAGCCCTGGTCCACCTCCTTCTCACCCAGTTTTGTGGGCTTAAAGGAGCGTGGAGCATGGCAGATGCCAGAGAGGAGGCCGGGATGCTTCCCGGACAGACGGTGGACGGGGCTTCGGTTCAACAGCTTCCGGAATACCAGCTCTTGCAAAAGAATGTTGAGGCCGCGACCCTGCAACGCCGCATGGAAATCGGCAAGCAGCTACCCTCGCTGGCCGTAGGTGCGGGCTACAACTACCACAACCTCTTGGATAACGACCGCCATTTCGGCATGGTCTTCGCCACCCTGAACGTGCCCATCAGCGACTGGTGGGGCGGCAGCCACGCCATCCGCCGTCGCCGCATTGCCGAGCAGCAAGCCCGGGAGCAACTGGCCGACAACGCCGAACTTCTTTCTATAAGGATGCGGAAGGCCGAGAACGATGTCGCTGAGGCACAAAGCCAGCTCGCACTGGCAGAACAGGCCATAGGGCAGGCTTCGGAGAACTTGCGTGTCCACCGCGACACCTATCAGGCTGGGACTGCTACCATGAGTGACCTCCTTCAGGCGCAACTCCTTTATCAGCAGACAATGGATAAACGCACGGATGCCTACATCGCTCTTCAGATGGCGTTGCTCGACTATCGTCATGCCACAGGCAGATAAACTAAGCAAGGAATGAATAAGCTGATATATAGTCTCGTGCTGCTTGCAGTCGTGTTGACGGAGCAGGCATGTACATCAG
>Ga0310696_10001909_pt1 | contig 28849 bp, 27 predicted proteins | sample AusTroGonzalo_MG_4_FD_203885 | JGI IMG/M metagenome (GOLD analysis project Ga0310696, IMG submission 203885) | Bovine rumen microbial communities from tropical cattle in Woodstock, Queensland, Australia - Gonzalo_02 (v2) (version 2) | ecosystem: Host-associated > Mammals > Digestive system >... | reverse complement strand
TGGTGTCCACGTGACCGAAGACGATGGGGTCTTGGCCGGGTTTCTTCACCTCGACGGTGGGTTCTGCGTAGCAGTAGCCCATGCAGCCGGTCTGGGTGACGACGGCCTTGACGTTCTGCTTGTTGCATTCCTCGATGATGGCTTCCATGGTCTGCTTTGCGCCGGAGGCGATACCGCAGGTTGCCATAGCCACCTTGATTTGCACCAGGTTCTCGACGTTCTCGCCGCCTTCGCGCAAGTCAATCTTGGACTGCAGCTCTTCTCTCTTTTTCTTGAGATCTGCCAATGATTTGATTTTTTCCATACTATAAAATTTGGTTGTAAATTGTATTTTATTGTTTAGTCGTTATTTACGATTAAAACCAACTCTTTTTTTCGCGCGGCAAAGGTATAAAAAAAAGCGATACGGAGAGAAGGAAAAATGAAGGTTAAAAGGTTAGCAGTTAGTAGTTAGCAGTTAGTAGTTAGTAGTTAGCAGTTAGTAGTTAAGGGGGGATAAGTCAAAGTTAAAGTCAAAGTACACAATAAAAGAACCACCTCCGCGTTATTAGCACCTGAAATAACTTTAAAAATCATCGAATATGAAAAACAAATGGATTCCCATTGCGATTATCGCCAGCATCGGATTGTTTCTGGCCGCTATAGCCATTGGCGTGGCCTATTATCAAACTAAAAAACCGCAAAAGACGGTTTCTATCGTCGGTTTGGCGGAGAAAGACTTTACCTCCGACCTCATCGTCTGGGAGTTCGAATTTTCGGCCAAGGGCGCGGACATGAAGGAAGCTTACGCCAACCTCAAAGAACAGAGCGAAGCGGTGAAGGCTTACCTCAAAAAAGCGAACATTCCTGAAAAAGAAATCGACTTCAAGAAGGTTTCCACCCGCACCAGCTACCGTTCCTTCTACGATGCGAATAACCGCTGGCACGAGGAGTTCGACGGCTATATTGCCGAGCAAGTGGTACGTATCGAGTCCCACGACATTGAAAAGGTGGAGGCTCTCACCCGCGACATTTCCGAACTCTACGACCAGAACATCATGATTGAGAACCATAACCCCGAATATTATTACACCAAATTGGCTGACTTGAAGCTGCAGATGCTCGCCGAGGCTTCGCAAGATGCGAAAAACCGTGCCGAAACCATCACCAAGAGCGCCGGCGCGAAACTTGGCGACCTCAAGAGCGCGAACATGGGCGTGTTCCAAATCACCAAGCCTAACTCTTCCGAGGAAGACTACACTTGGGGCGGCGCTTTCAATACTTCTTCAAAAGAGAAACGCGCCAGCATCAACATGCGACTAACGTATTACGTGAAATAGGCAATAGGCAACAGGCAACAGTCAATAGGCAATAAAAAAGCCCCGCAGCGCGGGGCTTTTTCTTTATACGAACTCTTTTCCGAAATCGACTTGGATGTCGGTGACGTACTGTCGAATTTGCTGTTCTTCCGATTTCTTGCAGATGAGCAGCATGTCGTTGTTTTCCACTACAATGTAGTCCTCTAACCCTTGGATGACGACCACTTTGTTGCGTGGCATGTTGACGATGCACTTCTCGGAATCGTATATTTTCACATGGTTGCCGACCACGGCGTTGAGCTTTTCGTCCTTTTTGCGCAGTTCGTAGAGGGAACTCCACGTGCCGAGGTCCGACCAGCCAAAGTCAGCGGCATAAACCTTCACGTTGCTGGCTTTCTCCATTACCCCATAGTCAATGGATATCTTCCTGCAAACTTGATAGATACGGTCGATAAATTCCTCTTCTTGCGGGGTGTTGTACAGGCCTTCACCCTGTTTGAAAAGATCGTTGATGTCCGGAAGGAACTCCTCGAACGCTTTATCAATGGTTTTCAGTGACCACATAAAGATGCCGGCGTTCCAGAGGAAGTCGCCGCTTTCGAGGAAACTCTTGGCCATCTCCAACTCAGGTTTTTCGGTAAACGTTTTGACGGCATAGACCGACGGATTGCCCATAAAGCCCTCGTCCTCATCGAATTGGATGTAACCGTAACCCGTGTTGGGGAACGTCGGGCGAATGCCGATGGTGAGCAGGCAGGGGTTCTCGGCCGTCAAGGCTAAACCTTTGCTGATGACATCCACGAAGACATCTTCCTTTTCGATATAGTGGTCAGACGGTGCCACCACGATGACCGCATTGTGATTCTTGGCCTTGATCTTGTAGTTGGCGTATGCAATACACGGGGCGGTGTTGCGGCGGTAAGGTTCAAGAATGATCTGCTCCTCCGAGATGTCAGGAAGTTGCTGATGCGTGATCTCTTGGTAGGACTTGTTGGTGACGATGTAAATGTTCTCTTTTGGACAGACCTTGGCGAACCGCTCGAATGTCTTTTGGATTAAGGTCTGGCCATCGCCCAGCACGTCGATGAACTGCTTGGGCGTGGTGCTGTTGCTCATAGGCCAAAAGCGTGCACCCACGCCGCCGGCCATGATGACACAGTAATAGTTGTTGTTCAGCATGTAATGTTTTTTTGTTGGTAATTGTATTTATCCGTGCCGTAGAGACGCAAAATTTTGCGTCTCTACAACGGGATTCAATGTTTTTTTCACGTGTAGAGACGTGGTGCACCGCGTCTCTACATGGGGGATTAATTTTCGTTCAGGGCCTTCACACCCGGCAACTCCTTACCTTCCAAGTATTCCAACATGGCGCCGCCGCCGGTGCTGATGTAGGAGATATAGTTGCCGAGGTCGTATTTGTTGACCGCCGCGATGGAATCTCCACCGCCCACGATGGAATACGCGCCAGCCAAGGTCGTGGCTGCCACGCTCAATGCCACGGCGCGGGTTCCTTCGCTGAATTTCTCCAGCTCGAAGACGCCCACAGGACCGTTCCACAGGATTGTCTTGGAATCTTTGATGACCTTCGCGATGTTCACGCGGCTCTTCGGACCGATGTCGAGGGCCTCCCAGTTGTCGGGGATGTTGTTGTCCTCGGTCACCAGCACGTTGGCATCGTTGCTGAATTTGTCAGCGCAGACACTATCGACACGGCATACGAAGTTGACGCCGGAAGCTTTCACCTGGTCGAGGATCTCGTGCGCAACGGGCAGCATATCAGGCTCGTACAGTGAGTTGCCGATGGTGAAGCCCATAGCCTTCAGGAAGGTGTAGCTCAGACCGCCACCCACCACGAGGTTGTCGACCTTGGGGATGAGGTTCTTGAGGATGTTGATTTTCGTAGAAACTTTCGAACCACCGATGATGGCTGTGAAGGGACGCTCCTGACCGTTGAGGGTCTTTTCGAGGTTCATCACCTCGTTGTAGAGCAGGTAGCCGGCGAAGGCTTTGCCCGGGAAGCAACGAGCCACGGTGGCCGTGGAGGCGTGCTCACGGTGCGCAGTTCCAAATGCGTCGTTCACATACACGTCACCCAGACGCGCGATGGCCTTGGCGAAATCCACATCGCCCTTCTCCTCTTCCTTGTGGAAGCGCAGGTTCTCCATCAGCACGACGCTGCCGGGTTTGAGACCCTTGCAGAGGGTTTCGGCCTCAGCGGTCAGCACGTCGCCGCCGAAAACGACTTCAGTGCCGAGAATTTCGGACACTTTTTTCACAATGTGATGCAAGGAGAACTCGTCCTTCGCCTCGCCTTTCGGACGGCCAAGGTGAGAGAGCAAAATGGCTGAACCACCGTCATTTAAGATCTTGCCGATGGTCTCTTTCGTGCGCACGATGCGGGTGACATCGGTCACGTTGAAGTTCTCATCCAACGGAACGTTGTAGTCCACGCGGATCAGGGCTTTCTCGCCGCTGAAATTATGTTCTTGAATGGATTTCATAATGTTTGGTATTTAGTGAAAAAATATTCGTTATACCGCCACATCCGCTTTGATATGCGGGTGCGGGTCGTAATTCTCCAACGTAAAGTCTTCGTATTGGAAGTCGAAAATGCTCTTGACATCAGGGTTGATGCGCATCTGCGGCAGCGGACGCGGTTCGCGGGAGAGTTGCAACTTGGCTTGCTCCACGTGGTTGGAGTAGATGTGCGCATCGCCGAAGGTGTGCACGAAGTCCTTGGCTTTCAGTCCGCAGACTTGCGCCACCATCATGGTCAGCAGCGCGTAGGAGGCGATGTTGAAGGGCACGCCAAGGAAGACGTCCGCGCTGCGCTGGTAGAGCTGGCACGAAAGTTCGCCGTTGCTGACGTAGAATTGGAACATCGTGTGGCAGGGCGGCAATGCCATCTGATCGACATCCGCGGGATTCCATGCGCTCACCATCAGTCGGCGTGAGTCGGGATTGCGCTTGATCTGCTCTATCAGACTGGTAATCTGGTCAATGACGCGGCCGTCGGGGGCTTCCCACGAGCGCCACTGCTTGCCATACACGGGACCGAGGTCGCCGTTCTCGTCCGCCCACTCGTCCCAAATGGTGACGTTGTGGTCGTGCAGATATTGGATGTTCGTGTCGCCGCGCAGAAACCACAGCAGCTCGTAGATGATGGAGCGCAGGTGCAACTTCTTGGTTGTCAGCAGCGGAAATCCCTTTTGCAAGTCAAACCGCATCTGATAACCGAAAAGGCTGTACGTCCCCGTGCCCGTCCGGTCGGCCTTGTAGTGACCCTCCTCGAGGATCGTGCGCATCAGATCAAGGTATTGCTTCATTTTGTAGTTAGTAGTTAGCAGTTAGTAGTTAGCAGTTAGGCGGGAACTTCCAGACTTTCCAGTACATCGAGCACGTTCTCCAGATGGGTGTCCGCCACCTTTTCGATTTCGCCTTTGTCGCAGAGCGTGGCCATTTCCGGATCGATGGGAAGTCTATCCAACAGCTTGATGTTGAACTCCTTGGCCACCTCGTCGGCGTTGCTCTTGCCGAACACGGAAATCTTCTCGCCGCAGTGCGGGCATTTGATGTAGCTGTAATTCTCGATGAGGCCGAGGATCGGGATGTTCATCATTCCGGCCATGTTCACGGCCTTGCTCACGATGAGGGAGACCAGCTCTTGCGGGGAGGTAATCATGAGGATGCCGTCGAGGGTGATAGTTTGGAAGACGGTCAACGGCACGTCGCCGGTGCCGGGGGGCATGTCAATCAACAGGTAGTCAATGTGTTCCCAGATTACTTCGGTCCAGAACTGTTTCACCATACCGGCAACCAACGGACCGCGCCATAAGACAGGGGATTTTTCGTCAGCGATTAGCAAGTTGCTCGAGATCACTTCGATGCCGGTTTCCGTGACGGCGGGATAGACACCCTGCTCGCTGCCGCGCACCATTTCGTGGAGGTTGAACATCTTCGGAATGGAGGGTCCGGTGACATCGGCGTCGAGGATACCCACGCGGTAGCCCTTGCGCCGCAGTGCCACGGCCAGCAGTGAGGTGACGGAGCTCTTGCCCACGCCTCCTTTGCCGCTCACCACACCGATCACTTTCTTAATATCGCTTAATGCATTCGGTTTCTCGTGCAAATCTCTGTTTCCGCAGTCTTTCTGGCTGCATTCCTGACAATTGTGATTACATTCACTCATAATTTCTTGCTGTTTTAGGAGCGGCAAAGATACAATTTTTTAGGCAACAGGCAACAGGGAATAGGCAATAGTGTTTGGGAAATCGCTCCAAAATTCAACTATGACTTAGACTAATGACAATGACTTTGGCTGGTGGCCGGCCACGATGTCAATTCAAAAAATCGTAAAACGAATATTATTGGATTTCTTGTTGAATGAGGGTGGTCACTTTCGCTATGAGTTGTTCTGCTGGCTCCAATAGTGGCTTGACATCCGCTTCCTGTAGGTCAAAACAATCACCATAATCTCCAGTTATACGCATTGTGAAAAGCCGATTATACTGCCTTCCAAGTTCCACATCAATTTTACCGGTTTTGATATAATGCATGTTGAACAGTCGGATAATTCCGTCGTGCGTTTTGGCGTTCAAGCCTTTGGCTATCAACAATGCTGAAACAGCGTAGTAGGCTGCATAATATAATCTGTTGGCTGCAGTTGCCCACAATTCTAACTCGATGACCTTTTTCGCATCATCTAAAGTTTTGTTCGCCTTCTCCAATCTGTAGGCGACAACTGATTGTTTTTCTTCGTCGTTCAAACTCATACCAGTAATATTGCATCTTCCATGACATTTTTATAGAAGGGAGTGAAATGTTTCTGATTCCATTCGTCTTTTGTCTGGATGATGGTATTTACATCTTGCCCAAGATTCCAGAAAAGCATGTTCAAAGGATAGCCGACATTGTCATAATCCTCCCAAGTGGAACGTCCGTCACGGTCTAAAAGAACTAGCAAATCCCAGTCGGAGTCAGGACGATGTGAGCCTCTGGCTCTTGAACCAAACAGCAACACGCTCGTACCTGATGGCAACAAGGTGATTATATCTTGCCTGAGGGTGTTTAGCATTTCCTCTTGAGCAAGAGCCGTTTGATTATTAGCTGTGACGTTCATTTTTCTCCTTATAAATCATTCCGCAAAAATACACAATTATTTCAATCTTTCGGAAAAAAGATGTCCGAACGAAAAAAAAACTTACTTTTGCACCGTCAATCCAAAAGTCATAGTGCCGGAAGGTTGGCGGAATTTTATTAGACATATTGAGCTTGACGCTCTTGTTCTCCTATCGCAAAGTCTGGAAAACTTGCTTGAAACAGGGAATAAGATGCCGAAAAGTTCACGTTTAGGCGTGGATTTCATTCGACCCTTATTTACACAAAGGTTTTTCCAGACACCTTCCTAAAAAATAAGTGGCAAAACGAAAGGATTCATGCCTTTCCTTATGCCCTTATTTGAATGAAGCCTCCTGCTCGTATGGCGGGGGTGCTGAAAACCGTTATGTAAGAGTAGGCAGACATTCAAAATCAGTTTAATTATGACAGAAAATCAAAAAATCATAAACAGTTCTACAAATAAAGTCACTGAGAAACAGTTTTACAAAATAAAATCTGACAGAGATACACTATCTTTTATCCTTTTTGGAATAATTACTTTTGGCATATATGACATTGTTGTGCTAACCCAAATCTCTAAAGATATTAACCGAATCACTGCAAACAAGGAAAATACCTCTTGGTTGGGTAAAAGTTGGCCTTATTACTTGATCTTTATTTTAGATTTTATCACAGTAGGTTTTGCAAGTCTGATTTGGTTTGAGAATCTAACTGCTAAAATTGGAATAGAATTAAAGAATAGAAATCTCCCTTTTGAATTTTCAACGAAAACGTTTTGGGGGTGGTTTTTCTTTGGAAGATTAATATTAATAGGCCCTTTTGTCTATTTCTATAAACTTATTAATGGATTAAACACTCTTGCTGCGGATTATAACAATAACGAGGGTTGACGAAATGGTCATGCTTTTGCACCCGGTCATGTACGATGAATCCCCTACCGGGGATTTTACGACCACGGCGGACGCATCTTCCGGGCTACAGATATGCATCCTCTAACGAGGATGTTTAGCCAACAGCCAACAGCTAACAGCCAACAGCTAACAGCCAATAGCCAACCGCTAACAGCCAACCGCTAACAGCCAATCGCCGCCAACAACCCCTCGCATCCCTCCTGCACGTCGTCCCATGTGGCCTGGAAGTTCCCAGTGTACCACGGATCGGCTACGTCTCGGGGATGGTCGGTATAGTCCATCAACAGCGAGATTTTGTTGTCAACATCTTGTCCGACAATGCGTTGGATGTTCCGCCGATTGTTCTGGTCCATGATGATGATATAGTCGTAATATTCGTAGTCGGCGCGGGTCATCTGCCGGGCGGTTTTGCCGGCGCAGGAGATGCCGTGCTCCTGCAGCATTTTGCGGGCAGGCGGATAGACGGGATTGCCGATCTCCTCGCGGCTCGTCGCGGCGGAGGCAATCTCGAACTGTGCGGAAAGTCCCCGCTCCGCCACCTTCTGCTTCATCACAAACTCCGCCATCGGACTCCTACAAATATTGCCGTGACAAACAAAAAGAATCCGAACCTTTAATTCTTTAATTTTGGTCATAATGCTTGCTGTTTCGGAAAATCACTACTAACTGCTAACTACTAACTACTAACTCTCCTGTCGTGCCACCACAACTGCAAACTGTTGAACAGATTCTGCCAGATGATGTAAAACGCCAGGAACACGGACGACAGCGGCTGCAGGTAGGTGTTGGACATCCAGATGCCCATGGCGGTGTTCTTCTGTCCCAATAGCTGGCCGCCGGCCACAGTGTCGCCGTAGCGGTGCCCGAGCCATTTGCCAAGGCCGAACTGCACTGCGCACATCACCGCAGAAAAGATTGCGCCATAAACGATAACATTCTCATTTCCACGTCCTTGCAGGAAGATGTAATGGATGGTGTTGCCCAACGTGATGAAAAGCGCGACCGCCCAAAGGTAAAACGACAGGGTGCGGTATTTGCAGAGCCAGTCGTTGACTTTCGGCGCCCACATCTGCAGTGCTATCACAAAGAAAAACGGAAAGCCGAGCGTTGGGGTGATGCGTTTCAGAATCATCAGGAAAGAGGACCAGAAACTCAGCTCCGGATGAACCCCGATGAGGGTGAAATAGAGCGGCGCGGCCACCGACATCACCAGGTTGCAGAACATAGTGTAGGTGGTCGTCGTCATACGGTCGGCACCGAGCATGGAGGAGATGACCACCACTGACGCCGCCACCGGACAGAGCGAACACATCATGAAACCTTGCGCCATCGTCTCGTTGCCCGACACAGCCCGTACCAGCAAATATAGTCCGGCACTTACCGTTAACTGAAAGAGTATCAGCCAGAAATGCAGCATGGAGAAGCGCAGGTGTCGCAAATCCACGGTGACGAAATTGAGCGTCAGAATGGCGAAGATAAACCACGGTACCAAAAAGGAGAGATGGGCGCTGACACTATGAAATATCAGAGCCATCAGGATGGCGACGGGGAGAACGTAGCTTCTATATTTCTGCATGTTAGGGTTGAGGGTTTAATGTTTAGGGTTTAATTGCCATTTGTAGGGACCTCACATTGTGGCGTCTCTACAATGTGGCAAACGGTGCCACCGCCCTATCGAAGATTCCGTTCACGTACGCGAGCACCATGCCGTAGTTGCTGACGGGGATGCCTGCTTCGATAGCGGGGCGCAGGCGCTCGTGCAGCTGCTTGCGTGTGACCATGCAGCCGCCGCACTGAATCACCATTGCATATTGCTGGATGTCAGGGATTTGGTTGAGACCTGAAACAAAAACGAACTGTAACGTTTTGCCCGTGAACTTCTGGATAAGTCGCGGCAGTTTCACCCGACCGATGTCCTCGCAGGAGGTGAGGTGCGTGCAAGATTCCAACATCAGGATGTGGTCGCCATCGCGAAGGTTGCGCAGTTTTGGCGTGCCTTCGAGATATGCCTCGAACTCGCCCTTGTGGTGCGCCAACACCACGCTGAAGCCTGTCAGCGGGATGCTTTCCGGCACCTCTTTTTCCACCTTGTGGAACGCTTGGCTGTCGGTGATGACCAATTTCGGGGCGCAGTGGTTTTGCAGGTAAACGGCCACCTTGTCCTCTTTCAGCACTATGGCAATTGCCTCGTTGTCAAGGACATCGCGAATCATCTGCACTTGCGGGAGAATCATCCGGCCTTCGGGGGCTTCCGAGTCTATGGGGGTAACTAACAGCACTTCATCTCCTTCGCTGATAAGGTCGCCAAGCAGCGAGCGGGTACGGTACGCCGACTCAGGCATGACGCGCACAACCTCTTGCAACATCTCCTCAATGCCAGAATGTGTTTTGGTACTGACATTCAACACTTTGCAACCATCCACTTCCATTTCGCGCACCGCGCCAAGGTCGCTTTTGTTGTTGACGATGAGATACGGGAGTTCGAATTGACGGAACTGTTGCATCAGCTCTCTTTCAGGAATACCCACTTCATAATCGGTGATGACGAGTATGGCTAAATCAATGATTTTCAGAACTTCCAAAGATTTTTGCACTCGTTTTGCGCCAATCTCACCCACATCGTCGATGCCGGCGGTGTCGATGACGATGCACGGTCCGATGCCGAAGATCTCGATGGATTTGCGCACGGGATCGGTGGTGGTGCCGGCGGTGCTGTCCACAATGGCGACCTCCTGTCCCGTGATGGCGTTGATAAGGGAACTCTTGCCGTTGTTCCTCCGTCCAAAAATGCCGATATGCGGCTTGCTGTCTTTACCTTTCATTTGGCGGCAAAAGTACAAAAAATAATCCTTTAGCGGGGTTCGCTCCCGTTTCCATAAAAGTTTTCTGGAATATACGACGGCGGTCCTTACGGGGAGCGCCGTTCTTATTACCTGTTATAGGTACAATAGTCGGGCACCGTGCTGAAAGCACGAAATCCAAATAACCCCACATAAGCAACGAAGTTGCGCAGTGTGGGGATAGCGATGCGTGGCGCGAGTCTGCGTGCTGGAGGCACGCTACTAATCGTCTCGCAAAAAATATCTATCATCGATAGCAATCCCATTCTCTATAAGCAATGCACGATACTCGTCGGCAAACGTGACTCTCTTGTGATGCTCTTTCTGTTGCATGATATATCTGATTATCGTGTCCTTTTCACTGGCACTTTTGCTAAGACCGGCATATTCTCGCGCCCAACCTACAAAATCAGGGAAGTTTGGGTTTGCTTTCAGCCATTTGCTGCTATCAGTCTTCACACGCTGGACGAAAGATGCTATTGGCATTGTGGGTGGAAGTGATACGAATACGTGAACATGGTCGGGCATACCGCCTATGCGGTAGGTCTGGCAGTTAAGGTTTCTTGCTATGCCATAAATATAGGCATAAAGCTCTCGATCGTGTTCTATGGGTATTGTCGGTTCGCTGCGGTAGGTGCGGAAAACGATGTGGTAAAAAGACTGTGTGTAACTCATGATTTTAATATTCTGGTTTGTGTCTGGTTTTTGTTGCGTGCCTTCAGCACGCTGCCTTCGCGGGTGCCGCCTCAACCCCACACTGCGCTCCACTTCGTTGCGCTGATGTGGGGTTATTAGAATGTCGTGCTTTCAGCACGCAAAGTTCTTGTCTCTCTTTTTGTAATACAATTGATTGCATCTGTGTTTGATAATTAACAAAATGATTTTGCAAAGATACAACGAAAACAAGCGTTTGTCAAGAGCTTTGCGAAATTTATTTATCGCTGACTATCAATCAAATATGATTTTGAAATTAACTATTCAACCTCGAATAGTTAATTTTTGAAACGGATTTTCGCAGAAATTCGATTCGTGCTAACGCAGGTCAAACCACCGACCGACCATTTTGCTGACGTCAGCAAAATGGTTAGAAAGGTGGTTCCGCCACCTCATCATTCTAAAAAATGCTATTTTTGCTCGTTCTAAGGAAAATGATAAAAAGTGGAAGATTATAAACCTAATATTTTGGATTACCTGTTTTATGGTGCCTATGCTATGGTAACCAGAGACTCGTTTGGGTATAAAGGCGAAAACGTAAGCGAACGTAAAAGCAATTCGAGATTGGCGATATTTTGGCTCGCCATGTATAGCATGATGTACATGGTTTTCGTTCAGTTATTAATTGAAAAGATGTATTATGGGGCCTTTCAGAAGCATACAACGGGTCTCCTCCTTGTTATCATCTACATGCTGATACCATTTGTTATACTCTATTTATACTATATTTCGAATGGTAGATACAATATGGTAATTGAGTTTTTCAATAATGCGGAAAAATCGGTTCGTGTCCGATCTGGTGTGGGACTTGGCATTTTAATGGGACTGCCGGTTGTCATTGGAATTGTAATGTTGTTCGTAGCCTATTGATTTCCCCGCACACCTAACGGCGTGCGATTTGCGACGCTGGAAACGTTTTTCTCCTTGACGCTGGAAGCGTCAGCTACTATAATCCCATCCACCCTTTATCTCCTCATCTTGTCATCTCCTCATCACCTTATCTAAGCTCCTAAGCTTTTAAGCTTCTAAGCCCCTAACCTACCCAATCGTCTTCGCAATCTTCTCAATGTTCAGACTCCGTGCCGAGGCATCGATGATGTCCTTGTAGATGCCGCCCTTCTTGTAGATTTCGTCGGGGTCGCCGCTCTCCTCCACGCGGCCGTCCTTGAGGGCGTAGATGTAGTCCGCGTCGATGATTTGCGAGATGCTGTGGGAGATGATGATGACGGTGCGGTCCTGCTTGATGGCGTCGATGCTGTTCTTGATTTGCTCGGTGGCGATGGCGTCCAGACTGGCGGTTGGCTCATCCAAGAAGATAATGGGCGGGTTTTTGAGGAACATGCGGGCGATGGCCACGCGCTGCTGCTGACCACCGGAAAGGTCGGTGGCGCTGTGCGCAAACTGCTTCGGTAACTCCATGATCTGGTCGTAGAGATGCGCCTTCTTTGCTGCCTCAACTACCTCCTCATGCGTGGCTTCGGGATTGCCGTAGAGGATGTTCTCCTCAATCGTGCCGTCGAAAATGTGGTTCTTCTGCAACACCAACCCGATGTTTTCGCGCAAATAGTGTGTATCGTAGTCTTTCAAATCCACGCCGTCCAGCGTGATGGTTCCCACCTGCGGCTCGTAGAACTTGTCCAACAGGTTGACAATCGTACTCTTACCCGCGCCGGAAAGTCCCACCAAAGCCGTGATTTTGCCGGGTTCAATCTTCATGTTGACACCGAACAAGGCCTGCGTGCCGTTCGGGTAGGTGAAATCGACACCCTTCAGTTCGAAGTTGCCGTGAATCTGCTCGGGCTTGTGGTCGCCCGACGGCTCGATTTCCTTCTCGGAATTGAGGATTCCGAAGAAACCTTCCGCATAAATCAGCGCATCATTCACGTCGTCGAAAATGCGCTGCAGTTGCGTGATGGGCGCGATGACGTTGCTGAACAGCATCACGTGGTACATGATTTTACCGATGGTCATGCCGGGATATTCGATGAGCACTAAGTAGGCCGTGAGGATGATGACCAGCACGGTGCCGATCTGCTTCACGAAACTCTTCAGCCCGTTGTAGTAGAACGCCACCTTGCGGGTTTTCATCTGATTTTCAGTGACTTGATTCTGTATATCCAGCTGTTTCTGCCCTTCGATTTCCTCGCGGTTGAAACTCTTGATGACGTTGATGGAATCAATAATATTTTTGATGCCTTGGCTCTTGGTCTCTAAATGTCCGCGCATTTCTCTGCGCCAGCCCTTGAGCCGCCGTGCCTGCCGGTAGGTAATCCAGAAATAGATGGGCACGATGCCGAGCGCGACCAAGCCGACATAGACGTTGGCCGCGAACATCAGGATGAGGGCGAGCAAGGCGCTGGTGAACAACGGTAGCAAGTCGATGAAGAAGTTCTGCACCGTGCGCGACAACGAGCTGACACCCTGATCGATACGGGCCTGTAGCTTGCCGGTGGCATTTTCGCTGGAATTGAAAAATGCCATCTTGAACGTGAGCACCTTTACGATGACGCTCTGCGCCAAATCGCGACTGACGTAAATCCGCATCCGCTCGCCGAAATAGTTCTGCGCAAAGGTGACGATGGCGGAGAGCAACTCCTTGCCTAACAGCACAATGATGATGATGGTCATGATCTTTGCCGCCTGGCTCCACTGGAAGTCCGTGCCGATGAGTGCGTTGATGGCATCCACTGTCCTGTCCAACACAATAGCGTTGACCTGCGCCATCAGTGAGCCGATCAAGGTCAGGATTAACGTAATGAACACCAGCCATTTGTAGGGTTTTACAAACGGGCGGAGATTTCTAAATAATTGGAGGAGATTCATTAACTATTATCTATAATCTATTAACTATTAACTCTTCCCAAGAGGTCGTATTCCGCAGCATCGGTGATTTCCACGTTGTAAAATTCGCCGACGGTGAGCGGTTTTTCTTTGTCGATGAAGACGGTGTTGTCAACGTCGGGGGAGTCGAATTCGGTGCGGCCGATGTAGCAGTCGGGTTCTTCGCTGTCGATGAGCACTTTCATGGTAGTGCCGACACGTGTTTCGTTGATTTCCAAAGAGATACCTTCCTGTAGTTTCATGATCTCGTTCACCCGTTTCGTCTTTTCGGAAGCTTTAATTGGGTCGCCGAGGTCGTAAGCGGGGGTGTCCTCCTCGCGAGAGTAAGCGAAAACGCCAAGCCGTTCGAAGCGGTTGCGACGAACAAACTCCACAAGTTCCTTATGCTGCTCACGAGTTTCAGTCGGGTAACCGGAAATCAGGGTGGTGCGCAGCGCGATGCCGGGAATGGTCTCGCGGATGCGCGCGATAAGGTCGTAGATGTAGGCAGAACTACCGCCGCGCCGCATGCTCTGCAGGATGTCGTCGCTCACATGCTGGAACGGAATGTCCAAGTAACGGCAGTATTGCGGGTACTGTTTCATCACCTCCAGAATCTCATACGGGAAGTTCAACGGGTAGGCATAATGCAGTCTAATCCATTGGATGCCATTGACTTGCGCGAGTTTATCCATCAAATCGGCAAGTTCGCGTTTACCGCTGTGGTCGATGCCATAATAAGTCAAATCCTGTGCGATGAGCATCAGCTCCTTCACGCCTTGGTCGGCAAGTTTTTGAGCTTCTTCTACGATAAGCGGAATCGGTTTGGAAACCTGTCGGTCGCGGATGAGCGGGATGGAGCAGTAGGAGCATTGGTGGTCGCAGCCTTCGGAAATCTTGAGGTAGGCGTAGTGACGCGGAGTGGACAATATTCTGTCGGGCGTGTTAAGCAGCTGAAAATCTGGGGATTCCAGCAGCTTCGGAAGTTCCGCGAAGGTAAAGAATCCATCCACTTCGGGGAGCGCCTCCTGCAGTTCCGCCATATTGCGTTGCACAAGACATCCTACCACATATAACTTCTTGATTTGGCGGCGTTTCTTGCGCTCAATCTGTTGCAGAATCTCGTTCACGGACTCTTCTCGCGCATCGTGGATGAAGCTGCAGGTATTGATAATCACAACGTCGCTTTTCTGTGCGCTTTCGTAATAGAGTTCGTGACCGTTGCGGTGCAGTTGTGCGGCCATAACCTCTGAATCCACAACGTTTTTGGAGCATCCCAAGGTGATGATGTTAATCGTCATATTTTTCAAATTTCAGTCGGCAAAGATACAAAAAAAGCCGCGGTGCAATGCCGCGGCTGATGACTTTCGTCTAAACTTCAATTAAAAAAGTTTGGATTTACACTCGTAGCCCGTTTTCGGATCTTCGGTGATAATTGTAGTGTAGTCTGAACATTTTTTGCCTTTGTCCAGTTCCATTTCTGTGGTGGTAGTAACAACACCTGCAACATAGGTTTTGCATTCACATTTCTTGTTGCAAGAAGTTGCAACACCTGCCAGCAATAAAGCGGCACCGAAAATTGCCATTACTTTCTTCATTTTTTCTCGGTTTTTGGTTAATACTTTTGGTGTTTTAAAAACGCGGCAAAAATAAACTTTTTTCACATATACGAATCCCTTTGTCTGTTACTTGTTGCCTGTTGCTAAAAAAAAGTGTATCTTTGCGGTTTGAAATTTCAGTCACCTTAAAATCATAAAAAAATGAAAAAGATTTTTCCAATCCTGTTGATTGCTGTGCTTGCCCTGACCGGCTGCACCAACAAAAATCCGTATGCTGGCACCTATACCGGCAATTTCACCTTCTTTAAATTTTCCACAACTGACATTACCCAAACCCCTACAAGTAGTGATAACAGACAGGGTAAAATGCAGTTCCTTACCAACCCGCTGACGAACGGCTTGTTCCTCTACAGCGTGATTCCGCTCAACGCTGTTACCTCTGAGCAATATGTTTCCAACAGCGGTTTGTTGGACTATCTCGATATGCTGTTGGATAACATCGGTTACCAGAACAACATTTACAATGCTGCTACAGAGCAAATTAAGAACGTAGGTGTAACGGTGGTTTTCTCCGGCAATTCGGTTCATGCAGAATTGCAATACGAAATCGAAATCTTGGGTACGATAAGCACCCGTATCACCATCGTCAAGTTTGACGGTACAAGATAACGGAAATCCAAGCAATATGATGAAAAAGTGGACTCTTGGGCTGATTCTCCTTTTAGGAGTGGTGTTCTGCCAGGCTCAGGACTCCACTTTTTTGTATCCTGAGGATTACAAAATATTCTATTACCCCAACGGCGTAAAGTCGAGCGAAGGGCGCATCGTGGACGGCAAACCAGATGGCTGGTGGAAATCCTACAACGAGAAAGGCGTCCTCGTCTCCGAAGGAAACCGCAAGAATTTCCTGCTCGACAGCCTCTGGACGTTTTACAACGACGATGCCACCGTGCGCATGAAAGTGCATTACAAGGAAGACAAAAAAGAGGGTGAACAAATTGTCTATCAGAAAGATGAGTATGTTGTAACCCAATGGCGGCAAGACACAATCGTCGGTGCTGTAAACACGTATGACATAAATAATGTATGGAAGAAGACGGTGCCGTACATGAACGGGTTGCCGCACGGACTTGCCAAAGAGTTCAACGACACAGGTCTGGTGGTGGCCGTAACCAAGTACTATCGTGGGGTGCGCAGCCGTCGCGAGGTAATCAACCGCACCGACAAGTTCGGGCTTAGGCAAGGCAGCTGGAAATACTTTTGGGAGAACGGCAACTTGCGGCTTGAGGCGCAGTATCTCAACGACAAAAAGCACGGTTTTTTCAAATATTACGATGAAAATGGCGATTTCCTTTACGTTGAGAAGTATGAAAACGACCAGCTTGTGAAAGATGCCAAGGAGACCAAACAGATGGAGCGGCGGCAGACGTATCATCCTAACGGACAGGTCGCTATAGCTGCTACATACTACAACGGCCGGCCCGATGGCGTCCGTCGTGATTTCGACACCACAGGCAAAATCACCAACGGTTATCTTTTCGAGGACGGTTGGCTTCGCTACGAGGGCATTACCGATCTCAACGGATTGCGGCAGGGACTTTGGAAAGAGTACTACCCCACCGGCGAACTGCGCTCCAAAGGCAAGTACAAAAACTCTAAATCTATCGGTGAATGGAACTTCTACTTTACGGATAAAACTGTCGAGATTACAGGCAGTTACAATGGAAAGGGACAGAAAATTGGCGAGTGGCTCTGGTTCTATCCGAGCGGCGACACCATGACTGTGGCCAATTACGAAGACGGCGACCTGGAAGGCCGCTATGTGGATTATGACGAGGAAGGGGTTGCTATGACAACCGGTCAGTACGAAGCTGGTTATGAGGAAGGGACATGGATGTATAAAAACGGAACAGCCTACGAGACAGGACGTTACAGTGGCGGTTTGCGCGATGGAATGTGGAAATCGTGGTTCGAGCCGGGAAAAATCGCTTCCGAAATACAATATCGCGACGACATGATGGATGGAAAATATGTGCTTTACTGGGAAAATGGCAATATTCGCCTGACTGGAAAGTACGAAAACGGTCTGCAAGAGGGTGCTTGGCAACTGTATGACGAGGAAGGGGTCCTCTCAGTTACCACCCTTTTTCAGGGCGGAAAAGAAATAAAATGGAATAGCTATACAATAAAATAGAAGATTTTGCGTTACAATCGCTCGTATCTAAAAATCCGATAACATGAGATATAAATTATTGATATTGACTTTGTTATGTTGTTTCGTCTGGCCAATGCGGGCACAAAACGATGCTGCGGCTTCGGATTCCACCGCCAAGGCGAGTCTGGAAATTTTCACACGGAATGAGATCCAGCTGATGGATTCATTGCTGAATGTCTGGTATGTGAAGCGCGACCTTGCCTCCCAGAACTCGGTTCTCTCCAAACTTACGGACGATACGACCAAATATGACAACAACGATTCCTTGATTTTCAAACGGTTAAGCGCGATTGTGACCCCTATCCAGGTGGCTTACAACGACAAGGTGAAACGTTTCATTGAGCTCTATTCTGTGCAACGCCAGCGCAGTTCTTCCGTGATTTTGGGGCTGGCGCAGTACTATTATCCGTGGATGAAGGCCATTTTTGACAAATACAACCTGCCCGAAGAACTCGTCTATATCACGATTATTGAGTCTGCGCTGAACCCAACCGCCGTTTCCCCTGCGGGCGCGACGGGCATTTGGCAGTTCATGTACGGGACCGGCAAACTTTACGGACTGGAGGTGACTTCCTACGTGGACGACCGTCGAGACCCCTACAAGGCCACAGAAGCCGCTGCACGCCATTTCCGTGACCTTTATAACATCTTTGGTGACTGGGGGTTAGCGATTTCCGCTTACAACTGCGGCGCAGGTAACGTGCGCAAAGCCATCCAGCGCTCTGGTGGCAAAACCGACTTCTGGGGGGTGTATCCCCATCTTCCCCGCGAGACCCAGAATTACTTCCCCGCCTTCATCGGCGCCATGTACATGATGACCTATCATAACCTCTATGGTATCCAACCTGCGCAAATTTCCATTCCGTCGGATGTGGACACCATCATGATTGACAAGGCAACCCACTTCCAGCAGATTGCCAATGTGCTGAATGTCAGTTATGACGAGATAAAATCCCTTAACCCGCAGTACAAAAAGGAGATTGTTCCGGCTTTCAACGAGCCAATGCCTGTACGTCTGCGCTCCAACGACATTCTGCGCTATATTGCTCTCGCTGATTCTGTCCCGAACTACAATTACGATTTCTACTTCAACCCGACCAAGAACTTGAATGTGATGGCCTCCGACGGCACGGTGACCGACGACGGCATGATGATTATACAGAAGACGCCAAACAAATACCATTCGGTCAGAAAAGGGGAAACGTTGGGCGCAATTGCCTCCAGATACCACACCACGGTCAGCAATCTGAAAAGTTGGAACCATCTGCGCAGCACCAATTTGCGCGTAGGACAGAAGCTGATTGTCAAGAAGGGCACCACGGTCAAGGTGCCGAACCCGAATGCGAAGCCGACGGCACAGGATTCCACCAAGATGATTGCCGAGAATGTCACAACAGACTCTGCAGCAACAAAATGCGATACTATCGGCGGACCCGCTCCGGCCAAACCGCAGCTGGAAATCAAGCCTGTGCAGCAGCAGCCGAGCTACACCTCTTATACCATCCGGCAGGGCGACACGCTCTCATCCATAGCACGTCGTTATAATACCACCGCCGAATACCTTGCGGATTATAATAATCTGGCCAACAAAAATGCTATTCAGGTTGGGCAGAAACTGAAAATCCCGAAGAAATAGAGTCATAACGGTTGACGATTAACCGTCTGTAGCAATGGGGCGGCCTGTTTCTACAGAAAAACACTGAACAACATGGGCATCGTTATCAAACAGAGCATTAAGGGTACGATTGTCAATTACGTGGGGATTGCCATCGGGTTTGTCACCACGTTTTTCATCATTACGAAGTACCTGACGCAGGAGGAGATTGGTCTCACCCGCGTGCTCATTGATGCCGCAATCCTTTTTGCCAGCTTCTCGCAGCTTGGAACCAGTTCGTCCATCATCCGTTTTTTCCCGTATTTCAAAGATGAAAGCGGGAAACATCATGGTTTTTTCTTTTGGACATTGGTGGTTCCGCTTGTTGGATTTCTCCTTTTTTTGATTGTAGCCAAATGTCTGGAAGGCACTATCCTCCAGACTTTTTCGAAAAATTCCGATCTGTTTGTCACGTACTATCGGTTCGTCTTCCCGTTATCGCTGTTCATGCTTTACAGGACGGTTTTCGAAGCCAATGCCAACGTCCTGATGCGCATTGTGGTGCCGAAGTTCGTGTGCGAGGTGGGCGTACGTCTTGGCCTGTTGTTGACCTACTTGCTGTACGGTTACTGGCAGATTATTGATTTGGACGGTCTTGTCATTGGAATATGCATCACCTATTTTCTCGCAGCCCTTGTTGACTTTTTCTATCTTCTCACTTTAGGAAAGATTTCTTTCAAGCCTGATTTTAAGGTGTTTACAAAGCCTTTGTTGAAGGATATCGGCTTTTATACCTTGTTTTTATTGTTGAATGCCGTCACCGTGAATGTGATGCCCTTGTTGAACACCTTCTTTGTGAGCGCAGGCATGGGGCTTTCATTTACAGGTATTTACGCCATTGCCAACTATATCGCTACCGTGGTGGAAGTACCAAACCGGTCGCTGAATGCCATTGTGCAGCCGGAAATTTCGGAATCCATTAAGAACAACGACATCAATCGGGCGGAAACGCTTTGCAAGTCGGTCTCTTTGCATCTGATGCTCTCAAGTGCGCTCATTTTCCTTTTCATTTGGATTAACCTTGACGCGCTTTTCTTGCTGTTGCCTAACGGCGAGATGTACGAGGCGGGCAAAAGTGTGGTGCTGATTCTTGGTTTTGCCAAGTTCTTCAATTCCACGCTGTTTGTCGGTTCGAGTGCCTTGAATTACTCAAAATATTACTATTGGTCGCTGGTTTTTACCATCTTGTTGACAGTGATGGCCGTTGTGCTGAACGTATTGCTTATCCCGCATTTCGGCATGGATGGTGCTGCGTTGTCACATCTTTTCTCGTACTTGACGTTCTATATCTGTCTGTTGCTTGTTGTTCGGATAAAGATGGATATCAATATCTTTTCTGTTGCTCAAATCAAGGTGCTTGTCCTCGTTGCGGCACTGCTGTTGTTGAACTTCGGCTGGGTGAAGGTCCTCTCCCCGCTCGTGATGCGACTGCCGTTCTCCCCGACTGTCAACGCATTAGTGGACGCAGGCGTGAAGAGCATCGTCCTGATGGCTATTTCCGTCGGCGTATGCTATTTCTGGCACATCTCCGAAGAGGTGAACCGACTTATACGCAAGGCGTTACGTATCAAATCGTAACCCCTTGACTAGAAATCCAACCTTTAATTATTAAATTTCAGCCGTTCCCCGCGACTTTCCTCGTGGAATAACCCATTTTCATACAACAGATTTCCGTTCACAAAGGTGTGTGTTACCTTCGTGTGTATGGCCATGCCGTCGTAGGGGGTCCAGCCGCACTTGTAACAGACCGTCTCGTTGGTAATCAGGTCGTTAGTGTTCGTGTCCAAAAGGACTAAATCGGCGTGGTAACCTTCCCGAATGAAGCCCCTACGGTCGATGTGATAGAGTAGGGCGGGGTTGTGGCACATCAGGGTTACTAAATCGGTCATAGCCAGTCCGTTGCGTTTGAAATTGTCGGCCATGAGCGGCAGGTTGTGCTGGATGGATGGGAATCCCGACTTGGCCGTGAAGTAGCTGTCGGTGAATTTTTCCTCACGCAGGTGCGGTGCGTGGTCGGAGCCGATCGTGTCGATGTAGCCGTCCTTCACGCCCCGCCAGAGTGCGTGTTTGTCGTGTGTGGATTTGATGGCGGGATTGCATTTGATAGCGAAGCCGTAGCAGTTGTAATCGCGATCATCAAAAAGGAGATAGTGCGGGCAGGTTTCCGCTGTTATTTTCCTTTCTGCCAATGGAATACGCGGATCGAATAGGAGCAGTTCCGCGCGGGTGGAGATGTGCATGACGTGCAGTCGGGCACCCGTTTTCTTTGCCAAGGCCACCGCCTTTTCAGTGGAGCGGTAGCAGGCTTCTTCGGTGCGGACAAGCGGATGGATGGTGGCATTCGGCACAATTTCATGATTGTCTGCCAAATTTTTGTAACGCTCTGTATTACGCTTGATAATCTCTTCGTCCTCGCAGTGCGCGGCAATGAGGCACGGGGATTCTTTGAAGAGCGTTTCCAGAACGGACTCTTTATCCACCAGCATGTTGCCGGTGCTGGAACCCATGAACAGTTTTACCCCGCAGACATTGGCTGGGTCGGTTTTCACGATTTCGTCGAGGTTGTCGTTCGTTGCGCCGATGTAGAATGAGAAGTTGGCCAGTGATTTCTCGGCGGCGAGGTCGAATTTTTCTTGCAAAAGGGCTTGTGTAGTGGTTTGCGGCACCGTGTTGGGCATCTCCATATAGGAAGTGACACCGCCTGCCACTGCGGCCCGGCTTTCGCTGTGAATGTCGGCTTTGGCAGTCATACCGGGTTCGCGAAAATGCACGTGTTCGTCGATAACACCCGGGATGAGGTATTTGCCGCGTGCGTCGATTACCTGTGCGTTGCCTGTATCCATGAGTTCCCCGTCACGCACAATTTTGGCGATGATGCCGTCCTTAATATAAAGGTGAGCGCTGAATGTCTCACCTTCGTTCACTATCGTAGCGTTTTTAATGTAATAATTCATGATTCTTCATTTATCATTCTGCATTGTGCATTAGAAACCACGTCCGGCCCCGCCGCCTCCGAAGCCTCCTCCTCCGCCGAAGCCTCCGAAGCCGCCCCCGCTAAAGCCACCGCCTCCGAAGCCTCCGAAGCCACCCCCGCCGTAACCGCCTTTGTAGCCACCGCTATAGTCGGACCAATTGCCGCCGTAGTGTGTGGAGGGCGGGAAGAAAGAACCGCCGTAACTGTTACCGCTACCTTTGTTCTTTTTATGCAAGGCGATGCACACGACCACGACAATAATGATGAAAACCAAAAAACCCAAAAGCACTTCCGTGTCATCATCGTATTCGCGGATTTCGCTTATTTCACCTGCAGCTAACGGGAGAATGTAGGCTAATGCCGAGTCAATGGCGGCGTTGTAGTCGCCTTCGCGCAAGGCGGGCATCATCTTGTGGTCGATGATCTTGCCTGCCGTAATGTCCGGAATGGCTCCCTCCAAATCGTAACCGACTGAAATGTAGACTGCACCGGGGGTTTCGTTGCGCGGTTTGAGCAACAGCACCACACCATTGCGCTTGTCCTCGGAGCGGACACCCCATCTGTCACCGATTTCGTATGCAAATTCGGCAGGCGTATAATTGCCTAAATCGTTGACAGTCACCACACAAATCACATTGGTGGTTGAATCGTTAAAGGCTACAAGAAGATTCTCCTTCTCCTGAATCTGCTCAGCAGTAAGGATACCCGCAAAGTCATTGACCAGGCGTGGCGGATTGGGCGCGGGCGGAATCACGTCCGTGTCCTTGGCCGTTCCAGACCAGGCCAATACAATGACGAACAGTATGGCTATCAGTCGTTTCAATTCGAAGACGGATATTGATTATTAGTTGAAGTTGAACTCCACTTCAGGAGCATTTTCGGCACCAGCTGACGCCTTGAAATAACCCTTCTTTTCGAAGTTGAACATACCGGAGATGATGTTGTTCGGGAACTTGCGGATATAGCTGTTGTAATCGTTAACCACTTCGTTGAAGTTGTCACGGGCAACATTGATGCGGTTTTCACATCCTTCCAGAGCATCCATCAAACTTTGAAACTGCTCTGTGGCTTTCAGCTCGGGATAGCGCTCCACCACCACCATGAGGCGGCTCAATGCCGAACTCAGCTGGTCCTGAGCGGCTTGGAACTGGGCGATAGACTCTTCCGTCAGATTGCTCGGATCCACTTGCACAGAGGTGGCTTTCGCACGGGCGTTAATCACGGCCTCAAGTGTTCCTTTTTCATAGTCTGCCGCTCCTTGGACGGTCTTCACCAGGTTGGGAATCAGGTCCATACGACGTTGATAGGCACTCTCCACATTGGCCCAAGCTTTAGAGCAGCCTTCGTCCTTTTTCACCATATTGTTGTATGGTTTTACTAACATGGCCGCCAAAACGAGGACGACGCCAACAATAATCAGAACAGTTTTTAATGTTTTACTCATTTTTTTATGTTTTTGATTAAAAAATATCGAAGGTTAAAGTTTTATTTTCTCATAGATAACGTCCACCGCCCCTGAATTTTCCGCCACATAATTCCGACAAATCGCACATGTTTGTGTATAGTAATCGGGATTAGTCTCGAATTTCGTCAATATGCCGGCCATCTCGTCGGCATTATTGACCGAGAATGCCCCTTTCCGTTCCACCAGATTCACTGCTTCGTTGAAGTGGTCGTAGTGCGGGCCGAAGAAGAGCGGACGGCCATAGACGGCGGCCTCCAAGGTGTTGTGCAGCCCCGTCTTGAATGCACCTCCGACATACGAGACCGTACTGTACTGGTACAGCCGGCTCAGAATGCCGATGGTGTCTATAACAAGAACCTGCATGTCAGCAAGTTGGCTTTCGTTCATAGAGGTGTAGAACGCGGTTTTATAAGCGGCAAAAGTCTCTTTCACTTCCGGGGTGCGACTGATTTCGTGGGGCGCCACAACAAGTTTGTACCCTGGAAATCGCTGCAATAACTGTGCCAGCAGTCGCTCGTCAGGTCCCCAAGTGCTGCCTGCCACAATAATTTTCGCCCCGTTTAGGAACGTTTCCATAAACGGGAAAGGTTGAACTGTTGCAGCAATGGCGCTCACACGGTCGAACCGGGTGTCGCCACATACAGTAACGTTCTTAATATCAATGCTTTCTAAAAGTTGTTTGGATTTCTCCGTTTGCACGAAGAAGTGTGTGGCCTGGCGCAGCTGTTTTGCGAACCACTGGCCACAGGGTTTGAAAAAGTGCTGTTTTTCTCTAAAAATGGCGCTGATGTAGTAGAAAGGTATGTTCCGATTGGACAGTTCGCGCATGTAGTTGAACCAAAACTCGTATTTCACGAAGACGGCAGCGGCAGGTTTTACGATGTCGAGGAAATGACGGGCGTTTCGCGGCAGATCCAAGGGCAGGTAGAATACGTAGTCCGACAGTTTCTTTTTCACCGCCTGTGTGTATCCGGACGGGGAAAAGAACGTGGTAACAATCAATGTGTCAGGTTGTTCGGTTTTGATTTTCTCAATCAGCGGTTTAGCCTGCTCATATTCGCCCAACGACGCGCAATGTACCCACACAGGCGATGGCTTTCCGGCGAAAGTGCTTTCCAGTTCAGCGAAAATGCCTTTCCGTCCACGCACCCACTGTTTTGCCTTCGCGTTGAACAGCGCGGCAACCCGAATGCCCAGTCCGTAAAACCAAATTCCTATCGTGTAGAAAACTCGCATTCTGTAACCTGAAACTTGAAACTTGTGTTCTCTATCAATAACACAAATCAACAACCAAATACCTCTTGTTTTTACCGGTAGTAGAACGTTGTCGTCGTCTTTTGTTCATACAACGGGATGTTCCAGCCGGCGCGGATGCCAATGAGACCGCTGAACTTAGCGGGCATATCGGCGGTGGGGCCTTCAAAGAAGATGTAGTTGCGGTTCGGCTTGGTCCACATCTCTTGGAACTCAAGTCCGACGGTGAAGTTCAACATGCGGTTTTTGCGTATGAAGTGGTAGCCGACAAACTGGTTGAGGACGAAGCCTCCGGAACGGCGGTCGTAGCCCTTGGCATAGTCGTTGTCGAGCTGCGGGTACTGTTTGCTATAGTCGTCGAGGCGCAAACGGTGGCTGAAATAGCCCGCCCCGAGACGCAGCCAGATGCCGGAATTTTTCCAGCGGTCCACGGGGATGATTTTTCCAACCTCTGCCTGCACGGTCCAATAGCGACCTTCGGCGCGAATGCCGCCATTCGACACCAGTCCGTTCATGTCTATGACAATGCCGTTCTCGTTGGCCAGGGTACCGTTGAAGAAGTTGGGGTCGCGCAGGTTGGCACTGAACATGTAGTCAAGATGGAATCCGATTGTCCAGTTTTTTTTCGACTTAAACGTGAATCCCGGTCCAACGGCGAAATTGTTCTTGAACATGGTACGCAGTTCACCCAGAGGGAATTGGTACAGCATGTGCGCGTCCAACCAAATCATCGGAGCCGCGGTATCGACGTAGTCCTTACTGGAGAAGTCGGTCTGATAGACGGGCTTGCTTCGTTGTGCGTCAACCTTTTGCGGAACCGAGACCGCAATCACTATCGCAAAAACGAGAAAAAGATGCAGCAGGAGGTGTCCTGCGGCATCTTTTCCGGTATGATGGATGTTGAAAATCATGATAAGGGGGATTAGATCGTGCGGCCGGGGTAGACCTTTAGGGCTTCGCGGAGGCACTCGACGGCTTTTTCCAGATCGGAGACGTTGAGGCAGTAGCTGATACGGACCTCATTGACGCCTTGACCCTTCTTGGAATAGAATCCCGTGGCGGGGGCGAACATGACGGTTGCGCCTTTGTAGCTGAAGTCTTCAAGCAGCCAGCGGCAGAATTTGTCTGAATCGTCAATGGGCAGACGGGCGACGCAGTAGAAGGCGCCCTTCGGCATCGGGACGAAGCAGCCAGGGATGGCGTTCACACCGTTCACGATGGTGTTGCGGCGAGCCACATACTCCTTGTTGACGCTGTCGAAATAGACTTTCGGGGTATCGACGGCAGCCTCACCGAGAATTTGACCGTAGGAAGGCGGGCTCAAACGGGCCTGCGCCATCTTCATAGCGGTGGCATAAACCTCCTTGTTATGCGTGATGAAAGCACCCACACGCACACCGCAAGCACTGTAACGCTTTGACACAGAGTCCAAAAGCACCACGTTGTCGGCGATGTCGGTCAACTCCATAACGGAGAAATGTTTCACGCCGTCGTAGCAGAATTCGCGATAGACCTCGTCGGCGAAGAGGAAGAGGTCGTGTTTTTTGGCAATCTCACCCAGCTTCAGGATTTCCTCTTTGGAGTAGAGGTAGCCCGTGGGGTTGTTGGGGTTACAAATCATGATGGCTTTCGTCTTCGGGGTAATCACCTTCTCGAAATCCTCGATGGAAGGCAGCGCGAAGCCGTTCTCAATCGTGGAGATGATGGGTTTTACAATCACGCCGCACATAGTGGCGAAAGCGTTATAGTTGGCATAGAAAGGTTCGGGGATGATGATTTCGTCGCCCGGATCCATGCAGCTGTTGAAGGCGAAAAGAAGGCCTTCGCTGCCGCCTGTGGTGACGATGATTTCGTCGGTGGTGATTTCGATGCCCACGCTGTGGTAGTATTCCACCAGTTTCTTGCGGTAGCTGAGGTTACCAGCGGAGTGGCTGTAAGCGATCACTGGGATGTCGGCGTTGCGCACGGCGTCACGGGCACCTTTCGGGGTCTCGATATCGGGTTGACCGATGTTCAAATGATAGACATGGATGCCACGGTTCTTGGCAGCATCAGAGAAGGGGACGAGCTTCCGGATAGGGGAAGACTGCATGCTTGCACCTTTTTGGGAAATTTTCGGCATAATTTTTATGTTATTTAATTGATAATCAAATATATATATATTTACGTAATAAAAGGCAAATATATAAAATCTTTCTATATAGGCCGCTGTTGACGTTTTTAGCTATTCGCTTTTGGCATAAGAGCTTTCCGCGGCAGGGATGCCGCGGCTCCTTTTCCCTATTCCCTATTGCCTATTGCCTTATGCCTTTTGCCTTATGCCTATTGCCTAAAATTATAGCACCTCCGAATCGCCTCTCCATACCCCGGCCGCAAATGCATAGCACCGCCGAGACACTGCTTGAAGTCACCACAGGAGGCGCACATCCCGCAACGCATCCAGGTGCGGTCGCGCATGACTTGGAAGCGGTTGTCCCAGACATCCAGCAAGTTATCTTCGTAAATATTGCCCTGTCGGAAGGAGCGGTCGATGTTCGGACAGGCGGAGATGTCGCCGTTGAGCAGCACCGAGCCGATGTTGATGCCGGCGCGGCAGAAGAAGTAGCTGTCACGAACCTCTTCTTCGTATTTGCCAGTATAGGCTTCGCAGCTGAATTTCAGGTCGATACGGCCCTCTTTGCGCGTGGCGGCGATGAACTGCAGCATTTCCTCCACCTGCGTGCGGCTGAGCATCAGTTCGCGGTCGCACGCGGCACGTCCGATGGGCGCGATGGTGAACAACCGCCAATGTTGGATTCCGTTGGCGATAAGCAGCTCCTTCAGTTGCGGCAACTCCTTCAGATTCCGACCATGCACGCAGGTGACGACGTCGTAGTTCAGCCGAGGGTCGTGGGCGATGAGGCGCAGTGCCCGCAATGCCCGCTGGAAACTTTGAGGATGTTGTCGCAGCCAGTTGTGGGTCTCTTCTAAACCGTCCAGACTGACGGTGACCGAACTCAATCCAGCATTCACTAACTCGCGGTGACGCGCCTCATCGTAGAGCATTCCATTAGTGACGATGCCCCAGCGAAAGCCGTGCTGTCGCAGGGCGCGTCCGCAGTCGGCCAAATCCGTACGCAATAGCGGTTCCCCGCCGGTGATAGCGATAATAACGGTGTCGCGGGGGTAACGATGTTCCAAAGGTTCGATAGCGCGGAGGAAATCGGCAAAGGGCATGTCCGTCACATTGGTTTCGGCTTTGCAGTCCGACCCACAATGGCGGCACGAGAGATTGCACCGCCACGTGCATTCCCAAAACAGATAGTTCAACTCGTGTATTTCAGTTTCATTCTTTCGAAACACACGGAACAAAAAACGCTTGAACAGACTCATCTTATTGAGCGTCAGAAACTTTCTTGACTTTAAAATCTAATGGCTGAGTCAAATCAACGCCATAAACCATGGTGTCCAACGTCTCGTACTGCCCGTTCTCTGTACTGTCGATGTCTCTAACAGTAAATTGAAAATACTCTCTGTCATACATATAACGTACCTCCGTGGCAGAGAAAACGCCATCATGGTCTGTGGTATCTACAAAATCGAGTAATTCAGATGCAACCATCAATCCTTCAATGGGTTGATTAGTTTCCGCATCGGACACTCTACCTTGGATAACGGCTTCCATCTGATGTCCGGGCACTCCATAACATGCTTGAAACGCGAACATCAACGCGGTGAACGAAAACGACCCGAACAGGAACCGGAGCAGCTTTTGTTTTTTCTCTTTGAGGTGTTTGAACATGGCGGTATCTTTTTATTTGAGACTGCAAAAATACAAAATAATCGGCTGTTGGCTGTAGAGACGCAAAATTTTGCGTCTCTACAATACGGATGCAAAAATGGCAAAAGGTTACAAAAATGTGTATTTTTGCCGTCCTTAATAATTATGCATTGTGCATTGTGAATTATGCATTGAAATGGTACGAGCAAAGAAACGTTTAGGACAACATTTTCTGAATAACCAGGCAATTGCGCAGGACATCGCCGA
>Ga0310696_10001908_pt1 | contig 28862 bp, 22 predicted proteins | sample AusTroGonzalo_MG_4_FD_203885 | JGI IMG/M metagenome (GOLD analysis project Ga0310696, IMG submission 203885) | Bovine rumen microbial communities from tropical cattle in Woodstock, Queensland, Australia - Gonzalo_02 (v2) (version 2) | ecosystem: Host-associated > Mammals > Digestive system >... | reverse complement strand
ATCACGTAGCGATACTTACCAGCGTAGGTGCCTACCTTCTGCAACTGTTCTTTTGCTTTTACTTTCATTGACATAATCTAAATGTGTTTTAAATGGTTACTAAAATTTTAATGTTTAATCTTTAATGTTTAATCTTTAATGTTTAATGTTTAATGTTTTTACTTTCGTCAATTTCCGGTTCAAATACGCCTTCGTGCTTCCAAACTTCCTCGTGCACTAGGAAAAATTTACTCGCTAGTTAGGGTGTTATTTTTCTCCTTCGTATTGACAATGCAAAGGTACGAAAAATATCTGAGACTGTCAAGAAAATATCCTAAAAACAGCCATTTTTGAGGGGTATTTTTCGGGCTAAAAATGCAAATAAATAAATGAGGGTAGGAGAGGAGAAACTTACTTTCTTACTTCTTACTTTCTTATTTTTTGGTGTTTTCTAAAAGTACATAACAATTTATATATTATATATAATATTATAATATTATATATAATATATAAATTTATAATAATGATTCCTTATTTCTACTTCTTTTCTTTGAACAGAATAAAATATAGCAAAAAGTAAGAAAGTAAGAAGTAAGAAATAAGAATCGTGACAGTTTTCCTAATTATTCTTTGTCTTTACAAATATATTTGTATCTTTGCAAAAAATTTGAGTTATGAAATATCTCAATCAGTTTCACAAAGAGGCAGTGGAGAGGAAACTTCAGAAAATCGCAGAATCCTTGAAGTCGCCGATGAACTCCGTCGACGCTGCCAATTATATGAAGCGCAACTTCGAGATGGCCAAAAAGATGTAAACCATCTAAGATGACGCAGGGACGGGGGCTGATTCGCTAAATGAATTAAAACCTATATCAACTATTTATTAGAAAGAAAGACAGTCTGGGACTGTTTCCTATCGGAAGATGTTTGATGTAAGATATCTGATGACTGAAAAAGCCGCATCCGAGTGTCGTGTACTCAGATGCGGCTTAATCTGTTTTAATGCCATCCGCCAGGACCAAAGTTACTTGTGCCACCGGAATAGGACGAAAGACTCACGCTGGAACCGCCACTAATGGTGCCTCCACTGATGCCCAAGCCTCCAAAATAGGAGGTGCCGCCACTGACGCTGATGCCTGACTGAAGGGTGGGCTGGGATGCGCTTGATACAACAAGGCCTGAGCCACCGCTTGATGGGGTGAGGAACGAGAAAGTGCTGCTTCCTACAGTCAGCGCATACCATGTGTTGGAACTCCAGGATGAGGCCTGATAGCAGGACTGGGAGAGCTGAGAACCGCTTTCCAGTCCGCCCACGGCAATGATGGTGCCGCCCTGCACATAGAGCTTGTAGCCGCCCTCGGTGTTGGCATCAATAGCTACCTCTGGCGAGCCAGAGCAGATAGCAAAGATGGTGCCACCTTTGATATACAGGTTGCCATTGGCATCCAAACCATCGTTGTGCTGGCCTTGGGCATAGACATAACCGCCGCTGATGGTCATGGTGCTTTTTGAGTTGATGGCATCATCGTAGGCATAGCTGGCCACTTCGCCACCTGTGATGCTGAGTTCTTTCTTTGTCTCAATACCCTCAGCATTCGTGCCACTGGTGCGCACCCATATCCTGCCGCCATTGATGGTGATATTGCCATCGGCCTTGATGCCCTTGGGTGATGATGTGTCGTTATTGCTCTTATACTGTGCGCCCGTGGTGACGATATAGATATTGCCATCGTTAAAGGTGGCTTCCGTGCCCACCTTGATGCCCTTACCACCGGTTCCGGTGCTTTTCAGGTATAATTCGCCTCCATTGACAGTCAGGGTAGAGTCGGCGGTGATGCCAGCAGATGCCTTAGCCTCGCGTTCTGTGCTGTCGTAGGTACCTGTGCCGGTGGTCAGTACGGTGGTGCGTCCGCCATTAATGACGATATGGCTCTCTGAGTTGATGCCCTTGGCAGCTGCTGCCGACACCTCGACATTCAGGATGCCACCATTGATGAAGATGCCGTCGTTGGCCTTGATGCCATGATTGGCAGAAGATTTCACGTAGATGTTGTTGCCCTTATTGAATACGATATAGTCGGCAGAGTGGATGCCGTTGTTGGAATTGCCGGTGACGCTGAGTGAGCCGCTGCCATTGAAGAGCAGTTTGCCCTTGCAGTAGAGCGTGCCTTTATGACTACCACCGCTGGCGTCGGAGAGTGTGTTCGTGGTGCCGTCGGCCAAGATGATGAAGGCTCGCTTACCGCTCAGCAGGTTTAATGCCGCGGAGTCGGGGTTGGTGATGCTGGCACCATTGAGTTTCACGGCATATTTCTTGTCGCCTAATACGGTGAAGGAGCCATCGCTGGTTGTACCGCTCAGTATGTAGCACACCTTCTTGACCGAACCGTGGTTTGCTGTGATATGATTACCGCTGACAGTTACCTCAACCCCATTCTCAGTCTTGGCCACGGGGTTCGACAGGTTGATGTTCACTTCTGTTGTGAATGCATCGGCTTCAAAAGCATCCTCCTCGTCAGGGTAATAAGCGGTGGCTGTTGTTGCTGGTTCGGCAGATGTCTTGTCTATTGCGATGTCAAACGAGGTCAGCTCGCCCGTAGTGCTTGAGTTTCCTGTAGACGTATTGCCTGTATTATTGTTATTATTATAGAAGTTTCTGTAGTACTCATAAGGGTCTTCAGCTGTGCAACCAGTCATTGTAAAAACAGCTGCGGCAAGCATGGAATAAAAAAAGGTCTTTTTCATTTTATTACTGTCGTTTTATTTGGATTTTCGGCAAAGATACATTTATAATAGGTCTTGCCCCAAATAAATTCAGTAAAGCTATGGTAATATTCAGTGAAAAGGACTTTTTATTATCATTGTATGTCAAGATGCGGTGTGTATCATAAATAGCAGGGCGTTTTGGAATACTACAGGACGATGATGGGCGAAGAAAACCGTGCCTTCTACTGTTGACTTGATATTGCAGATAATCTGACCATTGTAAGGATCGATGATGTGGGCGAGTGATTCACCAGGTGACACACGGCTACCTGCATCCGCCAGACGATTAAGGATACCTGCATGATGCGCTTTGATATGCAGGAGATTAGCCTCGTCAATGACAATAGACTCGTAAGCTACACCAAGGGTGCCAAAATTGATAATACCAGTATGTTTCATCATACGGAAAATGGCATCTATGGTTTCTACGCTGGTGTTCAGGTCTATCCGGTCTGTTTTACCAGCATAGACGGAGAATGCCTTTGTGTTCCATAGTTGCCAGTTATAGTTGAGTAGTGTTGTATCGAAAGGGCGGGGCTGACAGGTGGTGACGTATTTCATGCCGAAAAGGCGGGCTTTGTCAAAATCCTCATAGCCTGTCTTCAGCATCCTGACATGAGGTATGAAGTCGCCAGGCACATAGTAACTGGCCAGTTGAATGCCATACTCGAACCCGTTGAGTGCTGAGAATACCGCTGCGGCAATACGTTGTGTCGTCTCACCTTGGTCGTAGCCAGGGAACATGCGGTTGATGTCGGTGTTGTCCATTGCCCAGAAGCGATGGTTGACATTCATTGAGAAGGGATTGCAGGAAGGGATGACCAGAATGCTTTTCCCTTTTGTGATTCCTCCGCGTTGTTCAATCATTGACAGGCGGTTTACTAACTGTGAACAGATATACTGCTGTTGTATCTCATCGCCTCGCATGGCACCTACTATAGCCAGTGTCTTCTCGCCCTCTCCGAACCTGTAGCCCTTGATGCGGAAATTATCTCTACAGGGTGAGGTCATTTCGTATATCGTTTCAATTCTCATAATTTCTTGTTATTCTGTTTTGTCATTCTGATTAAAGATTCTTGCCATTAGTGAGCCTTCATAGACAATAGGGTAGGCACGTATGGTGAATAGGTAGCCATCAACGGGTGAGCTGACTGTGCTGAGCACGCTGCCACGAAGAGGGTCGACTATCTGGCCGATGGTTTGTCCCCGACTGACATTGATGCCACATTTCAGTTCGGTGAGGAAAATACCTGACGTCTCGGCATTCAGGAAGGTCACACGGTTGCCTTTGCAGATAAGCGGCTTGGGCAATTCGTTGATAGAGTTTCCTTTCCACATTCCCATGGTCTGCATGAGATACAGAATGCCATCAACGAGTCGGCGGCACATCTTATGGTTGATACGTTGACCTACGCCCATTTCTACCACCAAACAGGGAGTGCCCGTGGAATTCAGCGAGTGAGCCAGTGTGGCCTCCAGTACAGTGGCTGCATCATGAACCCAAACGAAGTCCATGCCAAGGCGTTCGGCAAATGGTATCAGCCACTCTGCATCCTGCACGTTGATACGTACCTGTGGCGTCTCTCTCAGGAAAAGGTTGCTGGAGTGAATATCTATCACCATGTCGGCACCTTTGATGTCCTCAATGATAGCATGGGCCGTCTGTTCAGCCATTGTGCCTTGGGGATCGCCTGGGAAAATGCGGTTCATATCGAGGTCGAAGTTGGGAATGCCACGCTGTATCGTATCGATGCCCAGGGGATTAAGGGCAGGATAGATTTCAAGGGTTCCGTCGAGGGCTTCGAGGCGTTCTGTGGCGATACGAGCCAGTTCGTAGCAGACCATCTGCCCCTCTAACTCATCACCATGGGTTCCTGTTACGACACAGAAGCGCAGACCGTCTTTTCGTCCATGCTGAATGACGTTCTTGCGGATCCGGAATTGCTCATCAATAGGGAGCTCTGTAGATACTATCGTTTTTATCATATTTCTTGTAATGTGACGTGAATCGTGGTTTGTTGTGTGGCCAGTCCTGTATATAGTCCGCGACTTACGGAGCAGTCGCGCACATCCCGTCCATGTGCCAGTTTTACGTAGCCATCGCAGATACGGCGATTGTGGGTTGGATCAAAGCCTATCCAGTTGTAGCCATCAAAGATCTCCACCCATGCATGTGTCTCGCCTTCACCCTCAAGGAATCCGTTGACATATCGGGCTGGTATGCCTCGTTGTCGGCAGAGACCAATCATGAGGTGGGCAAAATCCTGACAGACGCCTTCCTTGCGTTCCAATACCTCAGTGGCAGTTGTCTCTATGGTAGTGCTTTGAGGGCGGTAGTTGATGTTCTCGTATAACCAGTTACAGATGGCATAGGCATCGTCAACGACATTGTCAGGCGCAGGTAACAACGGCCTCTGTATAGACGTCAGTGGTGTGGGCTGCAGGAAAAGAACCAGATTCTCACCACGATACTTGACGATATAAGTGCCCGTTGATACAACTCCCGTACTGACGTAGGCAAATGTCTTATGGGGCTCAGTGGCTCCACCGAAAAGGATTCTGTTATAGAATGCATCGCTCCCAGCTTGCAGCCAATAGCCTGTGGGCTGTACGAGATGCTCCTGTTCTACCGTCTGGCAGCTATTGCTTACTGGTTGACAGCGCAGCATGACTGCATGGATAGGCACAGGTTCAGAGAACTTAACGATGGTCTGGTAGTTGTATAGATATCTTTTCACACCTTTACCAATTGATTGATTAAGTGAAGCAACTTACGTTTGTAATCCGCATCGCTGAGATTGAAGTGCTCACGAATAATAAGGTTGTTGAGTTCGCCCTCAACGGTTTCATCAATGAGGCCTGGCAACTGCTTGAAATAGCGTTTCGCGGAATCGTATGCCAGTGCTATCCGTTCGAAGTCATAGTCAAAACGTAATAGCATATCCAGATTCTCAATATTCCTGCCTGTCAGCATGAGATACAGCGCTTTGTGATTTCTAAGTCGCTGTTCGGCTGATCCCCAGAAAGCCAGTGACCAGTCGATGACAGGTTGCAGACAAGTGACATTCTTTTCTTGCTTGTTGCGGCATTCCTTTAGAAGGGCCAGACTCATTTCCAGATAACTGAGTGTTTCAGACAGAATATCCTCGCGGAGGAGAATGGCATTGTCCATCGCTTTTGTTTGAGCTGCCATCACGGTGCTGGGGTTCATGTCGTCGTACATGATACCGAGCGTGAACTCCTCGTTAGTTTGATAGATGCCTGCTGTGTCAAGCTTTTGCCAGATAGGCCAGTAGTCCTCTAACTCACCGTCAATCATCTTGTCATAACATTTCCGCAGAAGATGCAGGGTGATGTAAACCCGTTCTTCGTATCTTCCCAGCCAGAAGAAACTGTTAGCCTTAGTGGCTGATATAACTGTATTCTTAACCATAACCTTTTTACCTTTAATCTTTAACCCTTAACCAATAACCTTTAACCCTTAACCTTCCATAACCCAAGTATCCTTGAATCCGCCTCCTTGTGATGAGTTGACAACGAAGGAGTTGGGATTTCGCGAGAAACGAGTCAAACCGCTCGGCCACACCTTGGTTTCTTTTCCACTTATTACAAAAGCTCTCAGGTCGGCCTTGCGCTCCACTAACTTGTCGTCCTCAAGGATTTCCAGATCTTTGAAGTCAATGACCTCTTGAGCAATCCAACGTCGTGGTTCATTGATGATGAGGTCTTTCAGTTCCTTCAGTTTCTTATCATCCAAGTCTCTGCCGAATACTACACCATAGCCTCCAGCCTCGCTCACGTCTTTGATGACCAGCTTCTGAATGTTTTCCAGAACGTAATCATAGTCGTCCTTGAAATAGGGGAGGTAAGTGGGCGCATTCTGCAGGATAGGCTTCTCGCCCAGATAATATTCCACCATCTTTGGCACAAAGTAATAGATGCCTTTGTCATCGGCTACGCCATTGCCTATGGCGTTGATAAGTGCCACATTACCAGCCTTATAGGCCTGCATCACGTTAGGAATACCTAAAAGTGAAGAAGCCTCGAATATCATGGGGTCCATATATTCGTCACTTACTCGACGATAGATGCAGCCTACACGTGTTTTCTCTTTGTAGATGCCAGCATAGTACACCTTGTTATCCTCTACGAACAGATCGCCAGGATAAGCCAACGTGGCTCCCGTTTTCTCAGCGAAATAACTGTGCTCAAAATAAGCGGAGTTATAACGGCCAGGCGTCAGAATGACTGAGATACCTCTGTCGTCGTTCATCTCTTCCATCATCGTAGAGAGCAGTTTGGAATAGTCGCGATTCTCGGCCACTGCATTCTGGGTGAAGGTTTGGGGCGATACTTTGCGGGTAATCTCGCGGGCTATCATGGGATAGCTGGCTCCAGAGGGAATACGAAGATTATCCTCAAGTACATACCACTGGCCATCCTTGCCTTCTACAAGGTCGATACCTGCGATGTGGGCATATACTTCATCAATAGGGCTGATTCCCTCACATTCAGGCATATAGCCCTTTGAAGCATAAACGAATTCCTCTGGAATAACACCGTCTTTGATAATCCGCTTGTCGTGATACACGTCCCAAAGAAATTTGTTAAGCACCATCACACGCTGTTTGAGCCCTTCTTCAAGGTAAGCCCAATCACTATGGGAAATAATTCGGGGTATGGAGTCAAAAGGAAATAATTGTTCGTTGAAAATGCCGTGTTTGTATACCCCGAATCTTACTCCAAATCTTTCCATCCATTTGTTGACAGTGTCTCGACTGTCAATGAGTTCGTTTATCCTGATGTTCATAATAATAATGGTGTTGGTGTTATCTTGTTGTTACGATGCAAAGATACGCCATTTGGTAACAAAAACAATGGATGTATTACCAAAATGATTCTACATTAATGATGATAATAACAGAATGAAAGTAATATGAATAAATTTGTAACAAATTGAAAGTTTGTAAAAGGACTCGTTTGTCGGTATGCAGTTTTTGAAAGCATTTGATTTATTTATTGTTTAAGAAAGTTTATTAAAGAGGTACGAAATATGGATTTTTTTTTGTAACTTTGTAGCCGAAAATACAAAAACACAATGAGAAAAGGATTATTTTTTGCAATGTTGTGCATGGCGCTGACGGCTCAGGCACAAACAAAAGATGGAGGCATCAGCAAGAAGATGCTCTCTGAGATAGAAAACGAGAACACACTGCAGCCTGCCGACCGTGCATTGGTGAACGCCATAGCTGCGAATGCCATTGACGACTTGTCGCAGAACCGTAAGAACGCAGGCGCGCTGGATACGCATTTTAGTATTGAGACGAAAAAACAGAGCATCACGGACCAGAAATCATCAGGTCGCTGCTGGATGTTCAGCGGACTGAATGTGCTGCGCTCTGACTTCAACCTGCGCACAGACTCGCTCAACGTGACATTCTCGCAGGCTTACCTCTTCTTCTATGATCAGTTGGAGAAAGCCAACCTGATGCTTCAGGGCTGTATCGACACAGGCAAGAAACCCATTGACGACCAGCGTGTGCAGTTCTTCTTCCATTATCCCATCAATGACGGCGGCACATTCTGTGGCGTGGCCGACCTGACAGAGAAATACGGACTGGTGCCTACGGAGGTGATGCCCGAGTCGTATTCAAGTGACAACACATCGAAGGCTCGCGCCCTGATAGCCTCAAAATTGCGTGAGTATGGCTTGCAGTTGCGCGATATGGTGCAGAAGGACAAGAAGGCTGCTGCCATAGAAAAGGCTAAGACACGCATGCTCAGCCAGATTTACCACATGTTGCAATACACCATCGGCGAACCACCACAGAAGTTTACCTATGCCTTTAAGAACAGCAAGGGACAGACGGTGGGGGAGGCTAAGGAATATACCCCGCAGTCTTTCTATAAAGAGGTGGTGGGACAGTCGCTCAACGGCACGTTTATCATGGTGATGAATGATCCCCGCCGTGAGTACTATAAGACCTACGAGGTGGAGTTTGACCGCCATACCTACGACGGACACAACTGGAAATACGTGAACCTGCCGATGGACGATATCGAGGAGATGGCTATCAGCGCACTGAAGGCCGGTCATAAGCTCTATTCTTCTTATGATGTGGCTAAGATGCTGGACCGTAAGCGTGGCTATGCCGATACGGAGAATTTCGACTATGCTTCGCTGTTTAATACCTCGTTTGGCATGACGAAAGCAGAGCGTATCTCTACATTCGACAGTGGTTCTACACATGCCATGACGCTGACGGCTGTGGACCTGGACGGCAAGGGTAAGGCCACAAAATGGAAGGTGGAGAACTCATGGGGCGCCTCATGGGGACAGCAGGGTTGTCTGATTATGACAGACCGCTGGTTCCGTGAGTATATGTTCCGCCTGGTGGTGCCTAATGAGTATGTGCCTGCAAAGGTGAAGGCGGCCTACGAGACAGCACCTGTGATGGTGATGCCTGAGGATCCGCTCTTTCAAATGGATGAATAATCAATGTGCTTATGATGAAACAAGTAAGACCGAAAAAGAACCTTGGTCAGCACTTCCTGACCGACCTGTCTATCGCCAAGCGTATAGCCGATACGGTGGATGCCTGTCCGGATGTCCCTGTGCTGGAGGTTGGACCGGGTATGGGTGTGATGACACAGTATCTGGTAGAGAAACCTCGCCCGTTTAAGGTGGTAGAGATAGACCGTGAGTCGGTGGACTATTTGAATGAGCATTTTCCTAAGCTCCGAGAAAACATCCTAGGCGAGGACTTCCTGAGAATGGACCTGCGCCAGGTGTTTGACGGACAGCAGTTTGTGCTCACAGGCAATTATCCCTACGACATCTCTTCGCAGATATTCTTTAAGATGCTGGATAATCGCGACTTGATTCCGTGTTGCACAGGTATGATACAGCGTGAAGTGGCCCTGCGCATGGCCTCGCAGCCAGGCAATAAGCAGTATGGCATCTTGTCTGTACTGATTCAGGCGTGGTATGATGTGGAGTATCTGTTCACGGTAGAGCCGGGCGTGTTTAATCCGCCTCCCAAGGTGCAGAGTGCCGTGATACGTATGACGCGTAACAAGGTGCAGAAACTGGGATGCAATGAGGAACTGTTTAAACGCATTGTGAAGACCACGTTTAACCAGCGTCGCAAGATGTTGCGTGTCAGTTTGAAGCAGTTGATTCCTGCTGATTCTCCATTTTATAACGAATATTCTTCGATTTTGACCAAGCGCCCAGAACAACTCTCAATTCCAGAGTTCGTGGAATTGACAAATTGGTCGGAAAATTACCTGTGTGCGAACACAAACGCTTGATTTTAATCAATAATACGCTATTTTTCTTTTGAAAGGTGACGAAATCTGATACAAGTTATTGGATTTCGTCGTACCTTTGCATCGTCAAAAGGAAACAATGACAAAAAGAGATCTTCAATAGTATTTAGTTTGATTAGGTAGAAAGTTTAGAAAAGTAGCCTTGTGAAAGGCGAGCATAAAGAGAAAAAAACAAAAGCATAGAAAGTTAGTAAAAGAATCAATAGGTTAGTTAGTTATAAGGTTAGATTGTTTTTAAGGAAAGTAGGTATTAGTAAGGTAATAGAGATTGCATTAAGGGTAACAAAAGTAGAAAAGGTTTTTAGTTATTAATATCGAATGAAATGCAGGTCAAAGGTTGGTGAACCAAAGACCTGCATTTTCGTTGTATATTATTGTGGGGACAAGGCTCTATTCTCTTGCTCCTTGCTCCTTGCTCCTTGCCCCTAATTTAGTAGCCCTAAGGATACGCACATCGTCAACAGGGCGGTTGTAGTCATCGGTAAACACCTTCTGGATTTTCTCTACGACATCCAGTCCCTCGGTGACTTCACCAAACACGGTATATTGTCCGTCGAGATGGGGCGAACCGCCACGTTTCTTGTAGGTCCAGTACATCTCAGAACTGAATTTGGTCTGTCCCTTGGTATTCTCAAGCACCTTTTCCTGAATGGCTTCCAGTTCCTTGGTGGAATAGGTCTTTCCCCAAACGATATAGAACTGGCAGCCGCTAGAGCGTCGCTCTGGGTTGCGTGCATCGCCTTCACGTGCCATTGCCACAGCACCTCTGGCATGATAATGGGTTGGGGCGTTGATTTCTGCTGGCAGCGTATAGCCCAGATCGCCGCCGCCCAAGGTCTCTCCAGACTCCGCATGTTTGCTCTTAGGGTCGCCTGTCTGTATCATGAAACTCTTGATGACACGGTGAAAGAGTAGGGAGTCGTAGAACTGCTCATCGACGAGTTTCAGGAAGTTGTCGCGATGCAGTGGCGTGTCGTCGTAGAGCATGATGCGGATGTTGCCTTCTGTCGTCTCCAGCAATACCTCGTTAGTCTGCGCATGGAGGGTATTGCAGAATAACACACAGAAAAATGCAAATAGAAAATGGTGTTTCATATCTTCAGTTCTTAATTTTTAGCTTGTTGTTCCAATTGCCTGTGAAGAGGCGCGTCAGGAAGATGATGCCTCTGAAGGTCAGTTCGATGGTCATAGCCAACCAGACACCCATCAGACCATAGTCCTTTGACAGATACCAGGCGAGCGTCAGGCGTACGCCCCACATAGACGCCAGACTCATGAAGGCTGGCTTCAGCGTGTCGCCGGCACCAACGAAGATACCATTACACACGATAGCAGCGGCAAACATCGGTTCGGCCCAGGCCTCAATGCGCAGGACGTCGGTACCCAGTGTGATGACATCATCGACGGGCGACATGATCGTCATCAGTTCTGGTGCGAAGGTCCACATCAGGATACCCATCAAGGTCATCACGATGATGCCCATACCCACTGACATCAGCGCCAGACTCCTGGTAAGCACTTTCTGGCCGGCACCGATTCCTTGTCCTACAAGTGTTGTGGCGGCTTCTGATATGCCGAAACCAGGCATGTAGCAAAGGCTCTCTACGGTGATGCCCAGTGAGTGGGAGGCGATGGCGATAGTGCCCAGTGGAGCCACAATCAGTGTGCTCACAATCTGTGCGCCGCCCATCAGCATGTGTTGCAGTCCCATAGGTGCACCAATCTTAACGGCTGTGCCAACGGTATCGCTCTTTGGACGGAAAGAGCCTGGGAATCCTTTCAGACGGAGCATATCACTTCTGATCAACAGAAAATACAGCATCAGGAGGGCAGTGACGAGTTCGGCCAGTCCTGTACCCATAGCTGCGCCCATCACGCCGAGGTCTAGGATGTAGATAAAGAAATAATTAAAGATAACGTCCATCACACACATGCCAATATTGAGGATGGAGGGTATCTTCATATTGCCTGAGCACTTCAACATGGAGCCTGCCAATCCTTCCATCTGGAAGAAGATGCCTGCCAGACCGATGATGGCGAAATAGAGTGACGCATCACGTGCTATCTCGGCGCTGCCTCCCAGCCAATAGGGCAGGAAAGGACTAATGCCGATGCAGACGACACTCATCACTATACTGAATATCAGACAGCATACCAAGGCCTGACGCAGCACACGGCGCGCCGCCTTGAAGTCGTTGGCACCAATAAAATGAGCCACCTGTACAGAGAAACCCATCGAGGCAGCAGAAGCCAGTCCGCCCATCAGCCACCCCGTGGTCTCTACCAGTCCGATAGAAGCAGAAGCCTTTGCACCCAGATGTCCCACCATGGAGGCGTCGATGAAGAACATCACCGTGGCTGAAATCTGTGCAAGGATAGAGGGAATAGAAAGTTGCACGATGAGCCGCAACTTCTCCTGTTGCGTCATCGTGCGACCTTCACGTATGTATGATAATAAGTCTTTACTTTTCACCCGTGATATTATCAACAGCATCGCGAGCCTGATCATTCAGGTTGACGTTGCGGGTAGTCTTAGCCTCGATAGTGCCAGCACGCATGATGTCGGCCATATCTACGCCAGTAGCACTCTTCAGTACGTCGAATGCCTGTTTGATAGCTACGGGCACGTTGCCGCTCATAGCAGAGATACCCTGACCATCGCCACTGTAGATGTTGACATCCTTGATGGCAGAGATAGGCTTGGCCACATTTTCTACAACCTGAGGCAGTACCTCAATCATCATCTGAACGACAGCTGCATTGTTATACTTCTTATAAGCCTCTGCCTTCTTGTCCATAGCAAGTGCCTCGGCCTCACCTTTCTTCTGGATAGCATAAGCCTCGGCCTCACCTTTGGCCTTGATACCTGCAGCTTCTTGTTCCAAACGGTAGCGGGTAGCGTCTGACTCGGCATTCTGGGCGAGTGCACGCTGTTCGGCCTCATATTTCTGAGCCTCAGCCACACGCTTGCGCTGTTCCAGTTCGGCAGCAGCATCACGCTCTACCTTATACTTATCGGCATCGGCCTTCTTCTCGATCTCGGCAGACAGTTCGTTCTGCTTAATCTCAATGCGCTCCTTAGACAGAATCTGCTCGCGCTTGGTCTTCTCAATCTCAGCCTCAACAGTCTTGACGTTGATGGTCTTCTGCTGTTCCTGCTGCTGGATGGCATAGGCGGCATCAGCATCAGCCTGAGCGGTGTCGGCCTGCTGCTTCAGGGCAGCACGTTTCAGGGCGAGGTCATTATTCTTGATGGCAATAGCGGTATCAGCATCTACGCGGGCATCATTAGATTCCTTGTCGGCCTTAGACACCTCAATTTTCACGTCGCGCTCAGCAATGGCACGGTTGATAGCGGCATCCTTCTTGATCTTAGCGGTGTTGTCGGCACCCAGGTCCTTGATAAGTCCCTCACGGTCGGTCACGTTCTGGATATTGCATGAGATGATGTCAATACCCAGTTTTGCCATATCGGGAGAGGCCTTTGCCATTACCTGATCAGAGAAACCGTCACGATCGGTATTCAGTGAGCGCAAATCCAATGTACCGATGATTTCACGCATGTTACCCTGCAGGGAATCCTGCAACTGCATGGCAATCTCATCAGGTGTCATGTTCAGAAAGTTCTTAGCTGCCAGACGGGTTCCCTCACTATCGGGAGTGACACGAATCTTGGCTACAGCGTCAACATCGACGTTGATGAAATCGTTAGTAGGCACACTTTCCTCGGTCTTGATATCTACGGTGATCTGTCCCAGATAGACACGGTCCAGACGCTCGAGGAAGGGGATGCGGAATCCACCCTTACCAATGAGCACTCGGGGCTGCTTGGAAAGACCTGAGATAATGAAGGCGAATGAAGGTGGAGCCTTCACATAAGAGACAAACACGAAAATGGCGAGAAAAAAGATACCTACGCCAATGAGTAAATACATGAGTGTTGGTTCCATAATTGAATAATTTTAGAGTTCATAGATAAATTGTGATAGCAAATGTACTACTTTTCGGATGATTGACAAAAAAAATTCGCTATATTTAACTAAAACTCTTGTCAATATGACAGAAAAGGGTTACCTTTGCAATGTGGTGATGACATTTAATACAGAACAACAAGAGGTCATTGAGGCTACAGGGGGCTATCATCTGGTGCTCGCCCCTCCTGGTTGTGGTAAGACGGCTGTGCTTGCCGAGCGCATTGTGTGGGCTCATGAACATGGAGAGGATTTTGCCGATATGGTTTGTCTGACCTTTACCAATCGTGCTTCGCGTGGTATGAAGGAGCGTATCTACGAGCGCATGGGGAATGTGAAGGGACTGGATGACCTCTTTGTGGGTAATGTGCATCGCTTCTGCTCGCGCTTTCTGTTTGAGAATGGTATCGTGCCGGAACATACGGCTGTGGTAGACAATGATACATCGTTTAGCATCATGGCTGATTTCCTGGGTGAAGATGAACTGAAGGTGCTGGGCGACAATAAGGACAGACAGCGCTATTCACAGATACTGAATCTGCAACACCTGATGTATCAGTGTGAGCATCGCTATCCGTCGAAGTTGATGGTGCATCGTGATGCGATGCAAGCCTCAGCCTTGAAGGAACTATGTGTCGCTTTCCGTTTGCCATATACGCAGGATTCGTCTATCACGCTTTATCATCATGCCAGTCAGTATTTAGATGAGCAGGCGTTACTCAGTAAGGAGGCCGCTGCGCTCTTGTTGAGTCTGAATGCGGCCCGTCAGTATGAGTTGTATAAACTGCAGAATGATCTGATGGATTTTGAGGACCTGCTGTTAAGAACCTACGACACGCTGGTCCTGAATAAAACGACTCAGCCGGGTTTTGTCATCAAGCGTTATAAATGGCTCCAGATAGACGAGGTGCAAGATTTGAATCCTCTTCAATTGGCTATTGTTGATAGTTTTACTGATGCTGAAGCGACGGTTGTCTATCTTGGTGATACTCAGCAGGCTATATTCTCGTTTATGGGCGCACAGACGGATACGCTTACGATGCTGAAGGCGCGTTGCGGCGAGGGGCATTTCCATAATTTCTTTGTCAACTATCGTTCGCCTCAGTATTTACTGGATGTCTTTAATCAATATGGTGAACAGCAGTTGGGCATCGCTCATGACCTGTTGCCATCGACGCAGAACAAGACTGAAAAACAGGTTGGCGATTTGCAGTTTATTGAGGCTGATACGAATGTGGACGAGGCGAATATCGTGGCGAATGAGGTGCGTAGAATCTACGAGAAATATCCTAACGACACGGTGGCGGTCGTCGTGGCTTTCAATAGTGATGCTGACGATGTGAGTGGTGCGTTGCAGACCTTGCCGCATTTTAAAATATCCGGCATCGATTGCTTCTCTACACCAGAGGTGCGTCTGCTCTTGGCTCATCTGAGTGTGGTGTCGATGGAACAGAATTTCATAGCCTGGTCGCATCTGTTTACGGGATTACATGTCTATACGTCAAATAGTGCCTCGCGTCAGTTTGTGCGTCAGGTGATGGAACTGGCTTTGTCGCCTGTGGATTTTCTGGATTATGAGAACTCTACCTATTTGAACGAGTTTGTTAAGGTCTATGAGAAGCAGGATGTGGTGGTGTTTGATACTGAGACCACGGGCCTGAATGTCTTTGAGGATGATGTCGTACAGATAGCTGCCGTAAAGGTGAGACAGGGTAGGGTGATAGAGGAACTGAATCTCTTTATCGAGACAGAACGTACGATTCCTGAGATGTTGGGCGAAGTGGTGAACCCGCTGGTGAAGGAATATGCGGCACAACCGCATCTGTCGCATCAGGAGGCACTACAGCGATTTGTGGATTTCTCTCGTGGATGTGCTATCCTGGGACATAACGCCACATACGACTACCAGATCATGGAGCATAACATGCAACGGTATGCACCAGACTTGTCGATGTACAAGCTCTGGCCTTCCTATTATGACAGTCTGAAGATGGCGCGCCTGTTGCGTCCGCGCCTGAAGAGTTATAAGTTGAAGGACTTGTTGGTACAACTGGGGCTTGAGGGACAGAACTCTCACTTGGCTAATGACGATATACTGGCTACAAATAGTCTGATGGTGTATTGTTATGATCGTGCCAGAAGCATCGTGGGACGTCAGCAGGAGTTTATTCGCCGACACCAGAAAATCATAGACCGTTTCCGTCATCTCTATGCCGACCTTTATCATCATTCACATCGTCAGTTGTATGTGCAGAGCAGTTTAACACCACTCTCAGCAGAACTGCAGTATACCTTTGACTATTTGCGTGACATCGGACGAATAGGGCATCTGCCAAAGCTGCCATATGTAATAAGGTATATAGAACAGGAAATGATATCGTCTGCCAGCGGACTGGCTTTGGTGGACCAGCTTCATCGGCATATTCAGGATCTGACCACAATGAAGGAAGCCGACCTCTGTGGGGCTTCCTGTATGACGGACCGCGTCTTTGTGAGCACAGTTCATAAGGCAAAGGGACTGGAGTTTGACCACGTGATAGTCTATGATGCTGTGGAGGGAAAATATCCCAGTGTCTATGCCGATACAGAGAGTGGCGGACAGGAAGAGGCTCGTAAATTCTATGTGGCTATCTCACGTGCCCGCAAACGGCTGACCATCTCTTACTGTCATAACAGTATTACGCGCTGGGGACGCAGTTATCCTAAACAAATGACCCGTTATATGGCTTCAATCCGCCAATTCTTTGCTTGATGTAACAAAATCAGAAGGATAAGACACATAATCCAAAAGGCTTGTCGCATAATTTTGTTAATTTTGCAGTCGGAATAAAAACCTTTAACGAGTTTTATGAAGAAGATCTTTTTATTAGCTGTGGCTTTCGCAGCCACAATGGGTGTGAATGCCCAGAATCCCTATTTGCCATTGTGGGAACATGTGCCCGATGGTGAACCCCGTGTGTTTGAAGATCCCGATCAGCCGGGAAAGTTTCGTGCCTACATCATTGGTTCGCATGACGTGAACTATTCGGCCTACTGCGGTCCTGATATCCGTATGTGGTCTGCACCTGTAGAAGACCTCAGCCAATGGCGTGATGAGGGACCTATCTTTTCATGGTTTGTAGATGGTCAGTGGGACACAATGTATGCACCTGACCTTGTGGAGGTGAAAGATAGAACGACAGGTAAGAAGACTTACTACCTCTATCCCCACTCTCGCGGCTGGCGTCGCACACCAATGGTGTGTAAGGGTGACCGCCCCAATGGTCGCTTCAAACCTATTAACCTCACAGAGGATGGCCGTCAGTGTCTGCCTGGTTCACTGATTGACTTCGACCCCTCTGTATTTATCGAGAATATCACGGATAAGAAGGATAAGGACTATAATATCGGTTTCCGTGCTTATGTATTCTATGGCTTCCAGCATTCTACTGCTTGTGAGCTTGATCAGAACACGATGTACTCAAAGCGTCCTGGTACGGAACTGATTGACCCATTCATCCCTGCCGTAAGTGCTGATGGGCGTCTGCTGGATAAGGCTGGCAGCGAGTATAAGGCTCTTTATAAGGGACAGGATCCAAAGGACTTCAATTTCTTTGAGGCCTCAAGTATCCGTCAGGTGGGTAATAAGTATGTGATGGTGTTCTCGGGCTATTCTGGTAAGGAATACGGTTTGGGTAACACGAACTCAGCTCTGCGCTATGCTTATGGTGACTCTCCTCTGGGGCCTTGGCGTTCAGGTGGCGTGCTGGTTGACTCACGTGGTGTTGTCCTGAATGAGGATGGCTCTAAGTTGATTACAACGAATGCTGGTCATAATACTCACGGTTCATTGCAGGAAATCAACGGTCAGTGGTATGTGTTCTATCATCGTCCCCCACGTGGCTTCGGTAATGCCCGTCAGACAATGGTTGCTCCTGTGAAGATTACATGGGACAAGAAGCCTGTGGCTAAGGGTGGTAAGGTGACGATTACTGGTTATGACCCCTACACAAAGAATAATGTGTGGACGGCAAAGGCTACCGACGGCAATGAATATACAGGTGCTGAGGTGACCAGTGAGGGTTTCCAGATCTTCGGTTTGCCTCCTTATAACTACTACAGCGCTGGTTATGCTGCCTTTATGTATGGCCCCAACGCCAACAACTGGATGCAGGACAACCATGATGTATGGAATAACTCAATGGACCTCGCAGGCATTCAGAACGGTGGCATTGTCGGCTTTAAGTACTTCGGCTTTGGTGGTTTGGCTCAGGATACCAAGGGCTGCAAGGCCTTCGAGGGAATTAAAGAAGGTGATCACCCTTTGTTCAATATCTACTTCACATACGGTGGTCATGGCGCTTTCAAGGTTCATGTGAAGTTGGACGATCCTTGGAAGGGAAAAGAGATTGCTGTGATGGAAGTTCCTGATGACACACCACGTAAGCCGATGGTATGTACTGTTAAAGCAGAGGGTATTGAAGGCCTGACAGGCAAGCACGCCATCTATCTGGTAGCTGAAGGTCCTGAGGTGCAGCAGCCCCAACAGCCGCAGGGACGTCCTGGCTTTGGGCGTGGACCTCAACAACCCCAGCGCCCGCAGGGCTTGTTTGACCTCCACGGTATTGGCTTCTCGAAGGCTAGCAAACTCTTTGAAACTCCCGTGGGGCCCACGATTACCATCACTGCTGATGGCAAGAAGCTAAACATCCCCAATACACCTATCCGCTTCAACAATCAGAATGGCTATGCCGACCAGATTCGCTATCAGGTCTATGGTCCTCTGAAGGCTAATACAAAGCTGGAGGCTAAGGCTGATGTGCCAGGTGTGAAGTGTGAGGTTAGTCCTATCGTTGAGGGTCGCGCTACTGTTAAGGCAACCTTCAATGGTCAGACTAAGATATTCCTGATTAATTAAGGATTGATGTTATCATAAAGAATAAGAGGTGAGATTTAAACGTCTCACCTCTTTTCTTATTTCTTTGGTTGCTTGTTGAACTTATAGGCAACGGAAAGCATCAGATAACGGGGAATGCAGTTGTTCCAAGTCTCTGTGCGACCTTGTGCATTGACGCTGTATTGCTTGTTGGAAAGCTGGTGCAGCAGGTCGAAGGCCGTGAACTTCAATGTGAGTTTCTCGTTGAACAATGTACGTGCCAGTTCGGCATTCCACACCAGGTCGTCGGTGTTCATCATCTCACTCTGATAGCCCCTGCGACTATACATGCGGATGTCGGTAGCGATGTTCAGTTCTACCCAGGGGATGGTGTAGCGCAGCAGTCCACCGTAGTTATAGTCGAAGGCTGAGATATTCTCGAAGTTGGCACGATGGCTTGTAGAACGGCGCCAGTCTATCTCGCCGCTGATACCAATGGTGAGTTTGTCCTTTTGGTATTCTACACCCAGGTGTTCGTTGAGCGTCCAGTTGTGTACGGTGCTCTTCAGGAAGTCATATTCCTCAAAGGGCTTATAGGATTCATAGACCACATCGAAATCTACAGAATGGAGATAATCCACACTGAAACGCTGTTGCAGGGTGATTCGTTTGGCACTGTCGAGTGGTTGCTCATAGCTCGTGCCGAGGTTCCAGTTCCAGTTTCCGTTGATATTGTCCTGCATATAGGTATAGACACCTGTCGCGGTATCGTAAATGGTGCGTGTACCAATAGAGTGTTGAGTCAGCGAGGCATTACTCCACACACGGATGAAACGGCGGATGGAGTCATTGTTGAACTGAAAACCGATATTCACGTTATGCGTCAGCGTTGGCTTCAGGTCAGGGTTGTTGATGGTGGTGACCAGTGGGTTGGTGGTGTCATCAACAGGCATCAGGTCTGCCAAGGATGGTCTGCTCATGTTCATGCTATAGCCTAAGCTGTTCAGACCTTTCTTCTTGCCCCAGCGCGACCAGCTGATGCTAGGCGCTATTTCCACGTAACTGCGACGGGCAATGGTGTCGAGCCCGGCAAAGTCGTTATAATAAAGTCGCTCGTGTGGATTCTTGATGGGGAGTGAGAATGAGAAATATTCATTGTCGCTGGAGTGCATGACCTCTAATGTGGTACTAGCGGTACGAGTAAGCAGTTGTTGCTCGTCGCAGTTGTTAAGGTCTATCACACTCTTCAGTTCTTCATGTGTGGAAGGTAGCCATTCCGTCTGTAGCTTATCTTCTGCCAAGCGGTCTAGGCGATAACGCAGGTTGTTGCTATTGTCTAACGACTGCGTATAACTGACATTGGCGCCAATAAACCACCTGTTGAGTAGCTGGAGGTAATAGCCGAATTCTGCCTCATAGCTATAATTGTCACCATGTGTGTCGGCATAGTTGTGGCGCAGGTCCGTATCACTTGTCTGGGTGAAGAGTGTGCGGTTCATTGTCCAACTGTCGCTTGGCTTCTGGCGCATATAGCTACCTGAAAGACCTGCCATCAGATAATCGCCCCAAGCGAACTTGTGGTGTAAGCCGATGTTACCATTAAGGTTCAGCGTGCGGTAACGTGTCAATCCGTCGTTGAAGGATTGGTTGATGAGGCTCTCGCGGTAGGTGGAGTCCTGACTGCCGTTAGTGCGATGTCCGTTGGTATAGGTGACATTGAGTGTACCCCACAACGTGACGGGCTTCTTTATTTGGAAGTAGTCAAAGGCCTGAAAACGGAAATCTTTCTGGCGGCTCCATGACTCAGAGCCTCCAATGATATTTCCGCCAGTGGCAAAGCGTTCGCTGGAGGTACGGCTCATATTATCGGCATCATCCCATGCGAAGACGGCATCGAGGTTGGTCTCCCAGTTTTTGTCAGCATCTTCGGTCTCAATATGCAGGCCTGTCTGTTTCATAGACCTTAGTCCCTGCGGCGTATTACTGGGTGTCCATTCGCCTTCAGCTCCAGGTCTGTGGGTTTCATTCACGTTGTTGGCATTGGCAAAGACGCTTACGCGTGAGTGGTCGTCATAGTAGAGGCCGAACAGGCGTCCCATGTAACGTTTGTCGGTACCATACCCGCCTTCGATATTACCCATCAGACCACGATTGTATTCGCGCTTCAGCTGCACATCCATCACGTAGTCCTTCTTCTCTACGTCATGGCCAATGAGTTCACTCTGCTTGGTACTCTTGTCAAAGACTTTCAGTTCCTTCACGGTGTAGTAGGGCAGGTTGTCGAGCATCACCTTGTTCTGTCCCTTGAAGAAGTCCTTGCCGTTCAGCGTCAGATAATCCACCTTCTTGCCGTTGATATAGATGTCTCCGTTGTCCTTGAGTTCGGCACCGGGCATCTGACGAATCAGTCCGTCGAGCATAGAACCTTCTGGCAGGTTAAAGGCGGAGGCATTATACACCAGTGTGTCGCCACGATAGGCCAATTTTACCTTGGTACCTGTTACGACGACTCCTCCGAGTCCGATTTCCTTATAGATATCATCGTCGCTGCGCTGCTTCTTCTTCATGAGGATGCGAGGCAGTTCAAACCATGAGTTGCGTGCAATATGGCGCAACTTATAGTTCATTGTGGTATCATTATATCCTTCAGCAGAGGCTTTGAGGATATAATCAGCATTCTTGGCAGGTACTTTGAACTGGTAATATGAAGATGTGCTCCAAGTCCAACAGGTCATAGAGTCTACAAACGTAGAGTCAGAACGCATCAAAATGATAAGTGCCTTCACCTTGGCTTTGGTGAAAGAATCATACACCTCACCCGATAGTTCGATGGTACGCTCCTTCTTTTTCTTTACTTGCGTAGAGTCGGCCTGGGCATAGCATCCCATTGCCAGCATCCATAGTATTATCCCCAAAACAAAATGTCTCATCCTACATTTTTCCTTGATCACCCAGATATGAATCCTTAAAACCAAGGAAATACAGTACGCCATCCAGCCCGATGGTATTGATGCTCTGCTTGGCATTGGCTACGACACGTGGTTTTGCGTGGAAAGCGATACCCAGTCCGGCCTCCGAGATCATTGGCAGGTCGTTGGCACCATCGCCCACGGCAATGGTCTGTGCCAGGTTCACCTTCTCAACCTGTGCGATGAGCTTCAATAGTTCTGCCTTACGATGGCCATCCACAATCTCGCCTACGTAGCGACCTGTCAGCTTACCATTCTCATCGACCTCCAATTCGTTGGCATAGACATAATCTATGCCGTATTTCTTTTGCAGGTGTTCTCCGAAATAGGTAAATCCACCACTCAGGATGGCAATCTTGTAGCCACAAGTTTTCAGAATAGACATCAGACGGTCTACGCCTTCAGTGATGGGCAGGTGTTCGGCAATATCTTTCATCACACTCACGTCGAGGCCTTTCAATAAGGCTACTCTGCGTGTGAAACTCTCTTTGAAGTCTATCTCGCCGCGCATGGCGCTCTCCGTGATAGCACGTACTTGATCGCCTACGCCATTGCGCTCTGCCAGTTCATCAATACACTCAGTCTGAATCAGAGTCGAGTCCATATCGAAACAGATAAGGCGGCGCATCCTACGGAACATATCGTCTTTTTGGAAAGAGAAGTCTATTTCCATGCGTTGTGATAGTTTCATGAACTTGGCTTGCATCTCCTGACGGTTGGCTGGTTCGCCGCGAAGCGAGAACTCGATGCAGGCACGGGTGTGCTTAGCTGGATTCTTAATACTCTTGCGACCCGTAAGGCGGATAATAGAGTCGATGTTCAAACCTTGATCGGCAATGATACGTGTGGCTGCTTCAATCTGTTTGGCTTCCAATTGACGACCCATCACCATGAGGATATAGCGGTTTTTACCTTGATGACCTACCCAGTCCTCATATTCTTCATCGGTGATAGGTGCAAAGCCGATGTTCACATTCAGTTCTGTAGCCTTAAACAGCAATTCCTTCATCACTTGTCCGCTATGGGTTTCGTCCATGCGAATCAAGATACCCAGAGACAGGGTGGAATGGATGTCGGCCTGACCGATATCCAAAATCTGCGCATCATATTTTGCCAGTATGCCCATCACCGATGCTGTCAGTCCAGGTCGGTCTTGACCAGTGATGCGCACAAGTATTTGTTCTTCTTTCTTTTGTTCCATAGTGTTATTTTATAGGATGTTTATAATATCTTTTAATGCTTTTACTTCATAAGTCACAGGTTCTGTTGCGGGATATTCAGGCCAGTGATTAAAGAAAATAGTATCTAGCCCTGCGTTCTTGGCACCCAGAATGTCTGTTTGGAAATTATCGCCAATCATGATGGTTGATTCCTTCTTGGCTCCCGACTGCCTTAGGGCGTATTCAAAGAACAAGGGTGAGGGCTTGTTGACTCCCGCATCCTCACTCAGTATAATGGTATTGAAATGGTTACTTAGTCCGCAGGCCTTCAGTTTCTTGTATTGCACTTCATGAAAACCATTGCTGCACATGTGAAGCTTGTATCCTTTATTGCGAAGATAATCCATCAGTTCGTGGGCACCCTCAATGACGCCTGGCTTTGATGAGCAGTAGTCAAGAAAGATATCACTCACTTGGAGACAGTAGTCTTTGAATGCAGAAGTAGATTCGTTACTTTTTATTCTTAACTCTTCACTCATACAGAGTGGCTGACGGAAGCGCTCCACGATAAGGTAATCGCGTGTTATCTCACCTTTTGAGTAGCGTCCCCATAAGTCGATGTTGGTTTTCCAATAATTGTCATAAAACACCTGTGGGTCATCAAAATAGCGTTCCAATTGGAAGTATTTGAATGTCTCGGCAAGTGCTATTACTGCATTTCCGTGAGTGTCGTAAAGTGTATCGTCGAAATCTAAAAAAATGTCTGTGTACTGTTTCATTCGTCTCTTTTCAGTTGTTCCATCAAGTCGGCAATCTCCTTCAGTCTCTCAGGGATACGTATCTTCTGTGGACAGGTCTTTACCTCAACGCAATGGTTGCACATGATACAATGGTCGGGCTGACGGTCCTTGGGGATGGCACGATCCAGACTTATGAGGTAGTTTCGGCGGTTCTTGCGATAGTTCTCGTCGCCCTTGTCATTAGGCAGCGTTTTTTCCACCAACCATTTATTATAATGTACGAAGATCCCAGGAATATCAATACCGTAGGGACAAGGCATGCAATATTGACAGTTGTTGCAAGGTATAGTGCCCATCTCCATCATCTGTTGTGCAATCTCAGTGTCCAGGAATCGTTGCTCCTCTTCCGTCAGAGGTTCCAACGGACAGTAGGAGAGAAGGTTATCTTTCAGATGCTCCATGAAAGTCATACCACTCAGTACGGTGAGTACGCCCCCTGGGGTACCTGCATAGCGGAAGGCCCATGATGCGATTGATTTCTGCGGGTCGCGCTGTTTCAGTTCGTTGATGGCATATTGTGGCAGGTCCTTGACCAGGCGGCCTCCGAGCAGAGGTTCCATGATGACAGCTGGAATATGACGTTTCTCCAGTTCTGCATAGAGATAGGAAGCATCCACATTAAAGCTGTTAATCTCGTTGGCATAGTTCCAGTCCAGATAGTTCAACTCAATCTGTACGAAGTCCCAGTGATACTGGTCTGTCATAGCCAATACCTCATCAAACACTTCTTTCTGACCGTGGAATGAGAAGCCCAGGTTCCGAATCCTTCCTGCCTCGCGCTCCTGCATGAGGAAGTCCATCATGCCGTTGTCTACATAGCGTTTGTTGAACTCCTCCATACTGCCTCCGATGGCGTGCAGCAGATAGTAGTCAATATACTCAACCTGCAGTTCCTTGAACGAGTTCTGGTACATCTGCATCGACCCTTCGCGTGAAGCATCACCAAAGTTTGATAACTTCGTGGCTACGAGATATTCCTCGCGCTTATGGCGACTCAGGGCGATACCTGTGCAGCGTTCTGACAGCCCACGACAGTAAACGGGTGACGTGTCGAAATAGTTCACGCCATGCTCTATTGCGTAATCAGTCTGCTGGTTAATCATCTCCTGATCATACTCTTCTGAATCAGGCAGTTGCGGCAGACGCATCATGCCATAGCCCAGTACAGATACTTTATCGTTGTTCTTGGGGTTGGTCCTATATGTCATTTGTCCAACAGGTGGCTCACCAATGTCATTGCCATTGTCACTTTTCTTATTAGCACATGCTGCAATAGCAGCAGCTGAGCCTAGCCCCATATATTTTAGGAAATCTCTTCTATCCATAAATCTCAAATCTTAAATCTAAAACCTTAAATCATCTTGTGAACCTCATGACCTTCTACGTGAATTGCCGATAGTGGGCGCACAGGACATAGGTGCTCACAGGCACCGCAACCTATGCAGGCATTCTCGTTGACTGCGGGAACAGATGGTGACAGATCGTCTTCAGGATCGCTGGGCACCATCTCAATGGCACCTACTGGACAATGACGGGCACAGTTGCCACACTCGTTTTCACCCAAAGCCGAAAGACAGAAGTCGGGATAGACCACAGCATGACCTATCTGAATACCTGACTTCTCTTCCTTATCTATCAGTTTGATGGCACCGGCAGGACAAACCTCTGAACAACGTGTACATTCCGGACGGCAATAGCCTTTCTCGAATGACATCACGGGCTGCATCAGATTTGCGATATCCATGCTGGGACGCAAAACGTCGTTGGGACATTTTGATACGCACAGCTGACAGCCCGTGCAGTGTTGTGTCATGTGCTTCAGCGAACGGGCACCTGGTGGTACTATTGGTGTCTTTCTTTCAGGCGCTTTCTTCTCGATGATATCTGCCAGTCCTCCATCAACGTGTTTCTTTTCTTGTGCTAAGGCTGCTGTAGATACAAGGGCTGTGGCAATCAAGAAAGAACGTTTGTTGGCATCGACGCTAGCATCACTAGTCGTACTAGTTTTACTGGTCCCACTAGTTTTTCTAGAATAGCTCAGTGCTCCAAACTTGCAACTCTTAATGCAGTCGCCACATACTACGCAACGACTATAATCGACCTTGTGATTCTTGAAATCTATGCAGGCCGCCTTGCAGTTCTTGGTACACAGCGAACAGTTCTTGCATTTATCCTCGTCGAAGTGAATCTTCAGCAGTGAGAAACGTGAGATAAACGACAGTACCGTGCCTACAGGACAAATGGTGTTGCAGTATGTACGACCGTTTCGCCAGGCTAAGATAGCAATGATAATCAGCGTGAGCAGGGCGATGAAGAATACGGGGAATGACTTCATCCATACGTCTACGCCATAGAATGCATAACTCTCGTAATGCTCTGCAATTGATGCCAGGACATTATTACCCAACATCCACAGAGGCTGCAGCAGCATGGTACAGATGCGGCCAAAGGCAGAGTAAGGAGCCAACAGCTCAATGATAGTGCCGACACCAGCCAGACAACCTGCGATGAATATAGCGAGCAGACCATATCTCAGCCACTTGTATTCTTTAGAAAAAGTGTACCTGTTTTTCTTGGATTTCTTACCCAACCATCCGAAAACATCCTGCATTACCCCCAATGGACAGATGATGGAGCAATAGATACGTCCAAATAGGAACGTGAGTACAGCGAGCCCTGCGATGACAGCCACATTCAGTGCCAATACGGCCTCTAAAGCCTGCACTTTGGCCATCCAGCTAAGCCATTGGTGTAGTGTTCCCGTAAAGTCCAGGAACAGCAGTGACAGTCCTATGAACATCACACTGCCCAGTGTAATTCTGATTTTTCGAAGCATAGTAATAGTATTTGTGGCTACAAAGATACGAATAAGCAAGGAAAATACCAAATAAATTGCGTATTTTCAGGCATGAGTGTTTTAAAATCCAATTATCAGGAACCAGTCGCGCAGAAAACCTTTGAATCTGTTCTGTGAATCAGCAATCAGTAGCAGACGGTTTCCTTGTATCTCACAGAGTCCTTCGTAATTCGCAAACTTACGACTGGTGAGACTTAGTCGGGTGCGAAACTCTTTGACTAATCTCTTTTCTAATATGGGCTTATCCGTTGGCGTAGTCTCGTAGATACGGATAATGGTGGATGCGCCCAGTTTGAGTTTTGGCACATGAATCTGACGCTCTAAAACCAATAATCGTCCGTCTTCTAATGCGCAGAGTTCCGAAACTCCATAGAAATGCTTCTTACTGATTGGTTCATCAGGTTTATAATAGTAGCAGAACCCTGGTTTCAGGTTATCACTGAAGGATTGGATACGAAGCAGGGAGTCACCTTCCAGGACCCTTTCACTGGTAGTATAGAATAAATGCCGTTTCCTGTCGTAGGTCAGCGATTCCAATCCGTAGTTGTGTCCTGCCTTCTTGAAGATGTCTGGCATCTCCAGTCGTTGTCCGGTCCGTTTTCCATCCAAAGTATATTCATATACCTCATTATCCTTCTCTCCAGATATGAAAACAGTATTTGTTGTGGGGCGATAGCAGATTCCCTCAATATCTCTGTTTGGCAAACCGCTGGATTGAAATCCCTCGTTCTCTAGTGATGTGATGCACCCTTTGACGCTGTCTGTCTCAATATGCAGAATAAAGAATCCCTCTGTTTCCGACTTGTCGCTCACCACGGCATATCTGTTATTTCCCAAAGCGGTTATTCCACTATAGTTTCCTGCGGGTAACGCTTTATGAAATCGTTGTGGTTCCTGGGCTATTATGACTGAAGTCCACAATACCATCAAGTAGAGCAATACAATAGTCTTCTTCATCTTTGTTGTAAAGAGAATGTAAAGGTGTGGACTTTATCGAATCAGTTTCACTACAAGGATACTGAACTCATAGAGCAACCAGATTGGCAGGGAAACGACCAGAAGGGTGAAAATATCAGTAGTAGGAGTGATGATGGCGGCAATGACGAGGATTGCCACGATGGCATGACGTCGATAACGACTCATGAGGCTGGAGGTGATAAGATGCAGACGGCCAAGGATTGCACATACAATGGGGAGTTCAAAAATTACGCCCATGATTAGGCTCATAGAGACAAGTGTGTCTGTATAAGACTGAAGTGTGAGCATATTCTCTACCTCAGCACTGACCTGATAGGTCCCCAGAAAACGCACGGTGAGGGGAAAAATCAGGAAATAGTTGAGCAAGGTGCCAAGAATAAACATCAGATAGCCCGCGGTGACTACCCAGAATGCAGCACGACGTTCGTTTTGGTAAAGTCCGGGAGAAACAAAACGGAATAGTTCGAAGATGACGTATGGGGCGGCACAGAGCAAACCTGTATAGATGGCCACACGCATGTGGGTCATAAATTGCTCCGTGAGTCCCGTGTTCATCAGGTGAATGCTGAATGGCTCTACACCCAGCCACTGAAAGGTGATGAACTCGCTAGTACGTGGAGCCAGTACAACGGCAAAGAGCCCGTCCTTCATACAGAAGGCGGCAATGCCGAAGATGGTGGTGACAACCAGCGAACGCAGGATGACCCATCGGAGCACATCAAGGTGCTGCCAAAAGGTTATCGGTTCGCTATTATTCATCTTTTTTGACCTCGTCGTTAACTTCCTTCATGCCTTCCTTGAAACTCTTAACGCCCTTGCCTAGGCCGCGCATCAGTTCGGGAATCTTGGCTCCACCGAAAAGAAGTAGCACGATGAGGGCAATGAGCAGCAACTCCTGTGCGCCCAATCCAAGGAAGAGTAATGTGTTAAGTCCAATCATAATCTGTAGGGTTTTTAATATCGGATGCAAATTTAGGTAAAAAAAATGAGATTTGATAAGATTGTCACAAAAATTTTGTACCTTTGCGGCCTACTAATATAACTTTGTCCGCATGGAAACAAAAAAGGATACAATTTTGATATTAAGCGGTGGCATGGATAGTGTCACGTTGCTGTATGATTACAAGGAGCGCATCGCATTGGCTATTTCGTTCGACTATGGGTCAAATCATAATGCGAAGGAAATTCCTTTTGC